>Ga0114954_1000028_pt1 | contig 60581 bp, 50 predicted proteins | sample Porto_4metaG_FD_87299 | JGI IMG/M metagenome (GOLD analysis project Ga0114954, IMG submission 87299) | Marine algal microbial communities from Porto, Portugal - Porto_4 metaG | ecosystem: Host-associated > Algae > Red algae > Unclassified | place: Portugal: Porto | collected 2015-02-02
ACCATGTTCTGGGCCGCGCATCGCACCACGGCGCTGTCCATGGCGACGCTGTACGTCAGCGTTCCGCTGCTCGCCTATGCTCTCGGGCGCCTGATAGGCGTCGAGAGGCGTGCCTTGGGACTGCTTGGGTTGCTCGCCCTCGGTGCCTTCGGGGCGATTGGCTTGGCCTGGGCCGAGTCCGGGGGAGACCTCACTCAGCTGCAGCTCGGCCTTGGTGAAGCGGCGTTCTTCATCGGCTGCGTGGCGTCGGCGCTGTACCCGGTACTGACCAAGCTGGGTCTGTCCAAGGGCTGGCTATCGCCCCACGCGGGGGTGAGAACGCTGTGGAGCCTGGTGCTGGGAGGAGTGTTGATCGGCTTGCTCGGGGCACTGTTCAACTCGCCCGGAGCCATCGCCCGCATGACGCTCACCGACGTCGCTTTGGTGGTCTATCTCGGGTTGTTCTCCAGTGGTGTCACCTTCTGGTTGCAGCAGCGTGCCACCGATGTGCTGACACCGGCGGCGGTGACGGCCTATGGCTACCTGGTACCGTTCGTGTCGATGCTGCTGCTGTTTGCGAATCATCCCGAGCGGTTATCGGTAGTGTGGCTGCCGGGAAGTGCATTGGTGGTGCTGGCCATCGCGGCCTTGTTGCGTCGCGACCTGAGCCAGCGCCGCCACGCCAGACGTCGCGCGGCAGCGCCCAGGCCCTCCTGAGGATTGCCGCACAGCTTCAGGCGTTGGTCGCGAGTCGGGAGCGTCCTTGGGCATGGCGAAGAACCAGAATGTCAGACGCGGCTTCTGCAGCAACGTGCATGAAGGAGGGGCCGCTGGCGGTTTCGGCGTAGTTCTCGATAGAGGTGATTCGGCCGTTCCGATCATGCTGGCGATTCGGCCGTTCCGATAGGGGAGATTCGTACCCCATCGTCGTGGGGCTGCAGCGCGAGGCATCCCGCCGTCGCCGTCACGGAATCTGCCATGAAGCTGATCAACGATGCCTTCTCGCCGGCGCTCAGCGAGCGCTACGACGAGCTGGCCCATCAGGCGCTGTACGCCATGTTCACGGGGTCGGTGCTGCATTACGTTCACGCCGGTGGGGGGCTGCAAGGCAAGTCGATCCTCGACGTCGGATGTGGCAATGGTGACGTGTCGGCGTTGTTGAAGCTGGAAGGTGCGGCGCGGGTTCTCGGCATCGACATCAGCCCCGCCCAGATCGCCCTGGCAACGTCACGCCACACGGCCCCCGGACTCGGCTTTCGGGTAGAGGACGCCTACCGCCCACTGGCGCTCGAGCAGGCGCCCTTCGACAGCGTGGTCTGCGTCTACGCCTTTCACTTCATCAAGAACCAGCAGACGCTCACCCAGGCCTGTCGCAATCTCTTCGATGCCCTGCGCCCTGGGGGGCTATTGGTCTTTCTTGATATCACCCACGACTACGTTTATGACTGCGCCAAGATGGCTCGTCTCGAAGCACTGACCAGCTACCGCTATGACCCCGGCGTGGCCGAGGGCGAGGTGCCGCGTCCCTGGAGCCTGGTGCGCGGCTACGTGAGGGCCGGTGCCGATACCCTGAGGGTCGACCACGTCGTGATCCATGGCGAGACGATTCGCCAGACCCTGGAAGCGGTCGGTTTCGTAGACGTGGTGCGTGAACCGTTGCGCTTTCATGACCCCAGAATAGCGGCGCTGTGGGGCCCCGATGGCTTCAATCACCATCTGTTCGTGGCGCGTCGCTAGGCGTCGTCGCCCCGGGCAGGTTGCCCCCGTGCCCGGCTGGCTGGCTCAAGGACTGGGCCACCCCTTGCAGGTGGCCCAGCACCGCCTCGCGCCCGGGCAGCCGATCGGTATCGAGGTGCTGCAAGTACGGGCAGGCAAGCACGCCAACGATGTTGCCCGGGCTTGAAAACACGGGAACGGCAATGTTGTACACGGCTTCGGTCTGCTGGCTCGGCATCATGGCGTAGTGCTGCCCGCGCACCCGTTCGATGGCGGCGGACAACTCGCTCATGACGGCCTGCGACGGTTTGCTGTTTTCGAGCATCATCAGATCTCGCGACGCGGCGCTGGCGAAGGCCAGCATGACCAGGCCAGACCCCGTATCCAGCAAGCCGAGACGCGAGCCGAGACGAATGCCGAACCCCCAATACCCCGGGGCATCGATCTGTGCGATCACGGTCAGGCTGCCGCGCTCCTGTACGCTTAAGTGGCACGCTTGCCCCGTGACCTGGGCAAAGCGGCGCATGTGCGGCAGGGCATGACTGGCGAGGCGGCGAGTCGGTGACTGACGGTAGGCGAGCTCGAACAGCTTCAGGGTGAGCTCGTACTGGTCGGCGTCGGTGCGCAGCACGTAGCCGCGCCGCACCAGGCGATCCAGCATGCGGTAGATCTCGTTGGGTTTGCGCCCCAGCTCCTTGGCGATCTCGGCCTGGGATAACCCCGCTTCACGCTCCGCCAACACCTCGATGATGTCGAGTCCCTTGTCGAGAGCGGGCGCCCGGTAGCGGTCTGCGCTCTGATCGCTCGCCGGTGGTGCATCCTTTCCGCGTACTGCCATCGATACCGCTCCGTTGGTCGTTCGCCTCGCATCATTTCCGATCGCCCCCACCAGGTCAATGTCGCCCTTGGTCGAGTTGCACCTTCGTCGCTTCCTGTTTATAAATGAATTAACGCTTCAAATATAAATCATGGTTTGGGCGATCACACCCTGCACCAGAGGGGGCTCACGACCAAGCCTTCAACGACGGGAAGCCGTGGAATGACGCAGCTGCAAGGAAAGACCGCGCTGGTGACAGGGGCCGCGCAGGGGATCGGGCGAGCCGCCGTGCTGCGCTTGGCCGAGGCGGGCGCTCGGGTCATCGCGACCGATGTGAATCGGCAGGCGCTCGAGGATCTGGAGGCATTTCCTGGTGTCGAGATCGACCACCTGGATGTGCTCGACCCGACGTCGATCAACGCCCTGGCCGGCAAGCATGAAGTGATCGATGTGCTCTTCAACTGCGCCGGTATTGTCCACAACGGCACCATTCTCGAGTGCGCCGAGAGTGATCTGGACATGGCCTACCGGCTGAACGTGCAGTCGCAGTATCGGCTGATTCGCGCCGTGCTCCCCGGCATGTTGGCGCGCCAGGACGGCAGCATCATCAACATGGCCTCGGTGGCATCGAGCGTGAAGGGCGTGGCGAATCGCTTCGCCTACGGCGTCACCAAGGCCGCGGTGATCGGACTGACCAAGGCCGTGGCGGCGGACTACATCACCCAAGGTATCCGCTGCAACGCGATATGCCCGGGTACCGTCGATAGTCCCTCCTTGCGTCAGCGCCTCGAAGCCCAGGGGGACTACGACGCGGCGCGTCAGGCATTCGTCGCGCGCCAGCCCATGGGGCGTATCGGTACCCCGGAGGAGATCGCCGAACTCGTGCTCTACCTGGCGGGGGCGACCTTTACCAGCGGCCACATTCATATCATCGACGGCGGTTGGACCGCCTGAACCTCGAACCAGGGAGATCTGCATGAAACTTCTGCGTTATGGCAAGGCGGGTGAAGAACGCCCCGGCATCCTGGATGCCAGCGGCCGGCTGCGCGACCTGTCTGGGCACATTGCGGACCTGAGTGGGCTGTATCTGTCCGATCAGTGCTTGGGAAAATTGCGCGCCATCGATACCGAGCGTCTTCCGCGTGTGGAAGGGACGCCGCGTATTGGCCCCTGCGTTGGCGACGTCGGCAAGTTCATCTGCATTGGGCTGAACTATTCCGATCACGCCGCGGAAACCGGGGCGAAGGTTCCCCCTGAGCCGATCGTGTTCATGAAGGCGACGAGCTCCATCTGCGGCCCAAACGATGGCATCGAGATACCGCGCCATTCGAAAAAGACCGACTGGGAAGTCGAGCTGGGCGTGGTCATCGGCAAGACGGCCAAGTATGTCAGCGAAGCGGACGCACTCGATCATGTCGCCGGCTATTGCGTGATCAACGATGTCTCGGAGCGCGCCTTTCAGATAGAGCGTGAAGGGCAGTGGTGCAAGGGCAAGGGCTGTGACACCTTCGGCCCGATCGGCCCTTGGCTGGTCACCCGTGATGACGTCGCCGATCCGCAGAATCTTGATCTGTGGCTAGAGGTTGACGGACATCGCTACCAGCAGGGTTCAACCCGGACTATGGTCTTCGGCGTCGCCTACCTCGTGTCGTATCTTTCGCAGTTCATGAGTCTTCAGCCGGGCGACATCATCAGCACCGGCACGCCGCCAGGGGTGGGCCTTGGGCAGCACCCACCGGTGTATCTGCGTCCGGGCCAGACGGTACGGCTGGGGATCGAGGGGCTCGGTGAGCAGTCCCAGCACACCTATCCCGCCGAGTAGATCGCGTCACATAAGCGTCGCCGCAACGGCGACAGGGCGCGGAGCCCGATAAAAAATCATAACGAGGCCACGTCGATGACCGTTACCGCGAGTGAAGCCGCCCCTGATAATCTCAGTGGCGGTGAGGAAAGGATGTACCGAAAGATATTCTGGCGACTGATTCCGATGCTGTTCTGCTGCTACATCGTCGCCTATCTGGATCGGGTCAATGTCGGTTTCGCCAAGCTGCAGATGTTGTCCGATCTGCAGTTGAGCGAAGCGGTCTATGGGGCGGGGGCCGGCATCTTCTTTCTCGGATACTTTATCTTCGAAGTACCGAGCAACTTGATACTGCATCGAGTCGGTGCACGGCGCTGGATCGCACGCATCATGATCTCGTGGGGCCTCGTCTCGGGCGCCATGATGTTCGTGTCCTCGGAAATGTCGTTCTATATATTGCGCTTCATTCTCGGTGCCTGCGAAGCCGGCTTCTACCCTGGGGTCATCCTTTATCTGAGCTCCTGGTTCCCCGCCGCCCGCCGCGGCGCGATCATGGCCGGTTTCATCGTCGCGGTCCCGGTGGCCGGGATCATCGGCGGCCCCCTGTCGGGGGCCATCCTGGGCGGATTTCACGAGATCGGCGGGATGGCCGGGTGGAAGTGGCTATTCCTGATCGAAGCGATTCCTTCGTTGATCGCCGGCGTGTGCGTGCTGATATGGCTCGATGATCGCCCGGAGACCGCCAAGTGGCTCAGCGATGCCGAGAAACAGGCGCTGCGCGAGCAGCTCAAGAGCGACCAAAGCTCAGTCGCGACCCACGATACCGCGGGCGGGTTTCGTGAGCCTCGGGTGTGGCTGCTGAGCCTGATCTACTTCGGCATCGTGATGGGGTCCTATGGCATCGGCTTCTGGCTGCCATCGCTGATTGCCGATATCGGGGTGACCAGTGCTGTCGATGTGGGCCTGTGGAGCGCGCTTCCTAATCTCGCCGGGATCGTTGGCATGCTGGTGTTGGCCCGCACCTCTGACTTCTGGCGAGAGCGTCCGCTGCATGTCGCCGTGGCCTGTGTCGTCGGGGCCATCGGCCTGATCGGCAGTGCCTTGGCCGGTCCCAGCCTTGGCGTGGGCATGGCGTGTCTTAGCCTTGCGACCTTCGGCATCTACGCCGCGCTGCCGGTGTTCTGGACCATGCCGCCGCTGTTTCTGGCCGGTGCCGCCTCGGCGGCTGGCATCGCCATCATCAACTCCATCGGCAATCTGGCGGGCTTTGTCAGTCCCTTTATCGTCGGCTGGGTCAAGCAGACGACCGGCAGTGCAAATATCGGCCTGTACCTGATCAGTGGCTGCCTGCTCGCCGTTGCACTCGTGCTGGTCGTTGCTCGAAGACACTTGGCTGGCGCCCCGTCGGGCTCCGTTCGCCGAGCCTGAACCTCCTCTCCCACATCATTCATAGAAGGAAGATCCCATGGCCAAGATTGCTTCGGTAGAGGTGCTTCAGGTCAACCTCAAACCCAAGGTGAAGCGTACCGACGCGGTGCAGAGCTTCGAACTGCAGGAAACGCCGATGGTGCGCATCACCGACACCGACGGGGTGACCGGGCTCGGCTACAGCTACACCATCGGCACCGGCGGCTCGTCGGTGTGCAAGCTGCTGGATGATCACCTGGTGCCGGTACTGCTTGGCCAGGAAGCCGAAGACATCGACGGCCTGTGGCGGCGGCTGTTCTATCGGGTCCACGCGCTGACCGTGGGGCCGGTGTGCTCGCTGGCGCTGGCCGCCATCGACACCGCGTTGTGGGACCTGCGTGCTCGCCGAGCCAATTTACCGCTTCATCGCGTCGCCGGCGGTGCCAAGGACAGCATCCCGCTGTATTCCACCGAGGGCGGCTGGCTGCACATGGATGAAGCCGAACTGATCGATGAGGCGGTCAAGGCGAAGGAGCTCGGGTTCGGCGGCGGTAAGCTCAAGGTGGGACGCGACCACGTCTCGGAGGATGTGCGGCGAATCAGCATCGTGCGCGATCGGGTGGGCCCCGAGTGGGAAATCATGACCGATGCCAACCAGGGCTTCACGGTGGAAGAGGCGATTCGTCGAGCGCGCCAGTTCGAGGCGCTCGATATCGCCTGGTTCGAAGAGCCGATTCATGCCGATGACATCGGGTCGCACCGCCGGCTGGCCGCGTCGACGTCGGTGCCGATCGCGGTGGGGGAGTCGATGTATAGCCTTTCCCAATTCAAGGACTATCTCGCCAGTGGCGCCTGCTCGATTGTCCAAACCGACGTGGCGAGAATCGGAGGCATCACGCCGTGGCTCAAGGTGGCGCATCTGGCCGAGGCGTTCAATGTTCCGGTGTGCCCGCATTTCTTGATGGAGCTGCACCTGGGCTTGTGCTGTGCGGTGCCCAATAGCCGCTGGTTGGAGTACATTCCGCAGCTCGACCTGGTGACACACTCGAGCATCGAGATCTCGGCGGGTCGCGCCTATCCTAGCGACGCCCCAGGCCTCGGCATCGACTGGGATCTCGAGGCCCTCGAGCGCCATGTGGTGCATCGTGCGCGCCATGCTTAAGCGGTGCATCTTTGTGTCGTATCCAAGCGGCGCACCTTCGCGGCGTGGCTAAGCGATGTACGTTCGCGGCGTGGCTAAGCGATGCACCTTCGCGGCGTGGCTAAGCGATGCACGTTTGCGGCGTGGCTAAGCGGTGCACCTTCGCGTCGTGCCTGAGCACCGGTCAGGGTAGTCTCCTCCTGTGACCCTGGGGTGGCGACGCGCTGGCACAGACGTGCCGAGGTGCCGTTGGTATACTGCGCACAGTCTTTCGAGTCTCGCTTGCCTTTTTTCGCCCCGTTCCCGCTATAGCCCGAGGAGTTCGCATGAGTCGCACTGCCCCCCGTATCGCCATCGTTGGTGTGGCCGGCCGCATGGGCCGCACCCTGGTCAACGCAGTGGAGCAGGAGCCGGACGCGGCGCTCGCCGGGGGCATCGTCGAGCCGGGCAGCACCCTGGCTGGTACTGACATCGGTGAGCTGGCCGGGGTGGGGCGCCTGGACGTTCAGGCCGTGGACTCCCTGGCGGCCATCGTCGATGATTTCGATGTGCTGATCGACTTCACCACGCCCCAGGTGACACTGGGCAATCTGGCTTTCTGCGCCGAACATGGCAAGGCGATGGTGATTGGTACCACCGGGCTCAGCGATGACGAACTCGCCCAGCTCGATGGCCACGCCGATCGCGTGCCGATGGTCTTTGCGCCGAACATGAGCGTGGGCGTCAATCTGACGCTGAAGCTTCTCGAAACGGCGGCCCGGGCGCTGGGCGATGAAGGCTACGATATCGAGGTGATCGAGGCTCACCATCGTCACAAGGTCGATGCGCCTTCCGGCACGGCGCTGCGCATGGGCGAGGTCGTAGCGGCGGCGTTGGACCGCAACCTCAAGGACCACGGCGTCTTCGAACGTGTCGGTCAGTGCGGTCCTCGTGATGCCAAGGAAATCGGTTTTGCCACGGTGCGTGCCGGCGATATCGTCGGCGAGCACACGGTGATGTTCGCCACCGAAGGCGAGCGCATCGAGATCACTCACAAGGCATCGAGCCGCATGACTTTCGCCAAGGGCGCGGTGCGGGCCGCGCGCTGGGTGGCCGGCCGCGAGGCGGGCCGCTACGGCATGGCGGACGTCTTGAACCTGGACTGACGCGCTCGCCTCCGTTCACGCCGGGTTCCGGCGCGATTCGGGGTAGTCAGCAGGGCGGAAAACCTGTAACATTCCAAAAATTTTGGCCGGGCACGAGGCATTTAGATGCCGTCTTGCGCGCACTCTTGGCAAGCGAGATTGGCACGAGAGAGGCGAGATGGTGGCGCCGGCCCTGCATTCCGAGCGAATGACAATAAGCGGGATGAAACCGGTCAAACACCGGCTTCGTCCCGCTTTTTTACGGCCCGGCTCCTTGCGCCATCGTGCGCAGCGAGCCGGGTCGGTGCCGACTGGGCGGGCGGTTCTGGCAGGCAGTTGGTCCGCAGTTACCTTGACGAGTTTTGGGAGGACGTAACGTTGAACAAACCCGCGATTTTGGCCCTGGAAGATGGCAGCGTATTCCACGGGACGGCCATTGGCGCCGATGGGCAGACCAGTGGTGAGGTGGTGTTCAATACGGCCATGACCGGCTATCAGGAAATCCTGACCGACCCCTCCTACTCGCGACAGATCGTGACCCTCACCTATCCCCATATCGGCAACACCGGGATCAATCCCGAGGACGTCGAGTCCGACGCCATCGCCGCCGCCGGCCTCGTGATCCGTGACCTGCCCCTCGTCGCCAGCAACTTCCGCTCCACCCAGAGTCTGTCGGAGTACCTGGCCGGGCAGAACGTGGTCGGCATCGCCGATATCGACACCCGTCGCCTGACCCGCATCCTGCGCGACAAGGGCGCCCAGAACGGCGCCATCCTGGCCGGGGCCGACGCCGAGGGCGACGCCGCCGAGGCCCGCGCGCTCGAGGCCGCCCGCGCCTTCCCGGGGCTCAAGGGCATGGACCTGGCCAAGGTCGTGTCATGCACCGAGGCTTACGAGTGGGACCAGGGCGAATGGACGCTGGGGCAGGGCTATGCCGATGGCGAAAGCCTGGAGCGGCCCTTCCACGTGGTCGCTTACGATTACGGCGTCAAGTTCAACATCCTGCGCATGCTGAAAAGCCGCGGCTGCCGCCTGACCGTGGTGCCGGCCCAGACCAGCGCCGCCGAGGTGCTGGCGCTGAATCCCGATGGCATCTTCCTGTCCAACGGCCCCGGTGACCCCGAGCCCTGCGACTACGCCATCGCGGCGATTAAGGCCATTCTCGAGACCGATACGCCGGTGTTCGGCATCTGCCTGGGCCACCAGTTGCTGGCGCTGGCCAGTGGGGCGAGCACGCTGAAGATGGGCCATGGCCACCACGGCGCCAATCACCCGGTTCAGGATCTCGATACCGGCAAGGTGATGATCACCAGTCAGAACCACGGCTTCGCCGCCGATGAGGCGACCCTGCCAGACAACCTGCGAGCCACTCATCGCTCGCTGTTCGACGGCACCCTGCAGGGGATCGAGCGCACCGATCGCCCGGCCTTCAGCTTCCAGGGGCATCCGGAGGCGAGTCCAGGGCCGCGTGACGTGGCGCCGCTGTTCGACCGCTTCATCGACATGATGCAGCGCCGGCGCTGACGCCCTCCGGCTCGCCCTTACTGGTTCATCGTCCAAATTTCTTGCGGGAAGCACCATGCCTAAGCGTACAGACCTAAAAAGCATCCTCATCATCGGCGCCGGCCCCATCGTTATCGGTCAGGCCTGTGAGTTCGACTACTCCGGCGCCCAGGCCTGCAAGGCCCTGCGTGAAGAGGGCTTTCGCGTCATCCTGGTGAACTCCAACCCGGCCACCATCATGACCGACCCGGCGATGGCCGATGCCACCTACATCGAGCCGATCACCTGGCAGACGGTGGAGAAGATCATCGAGGTCGAACGGCCCGACGCGGTGCTGCCGACCATGGGCGGTCAGACGGCGCTCAATTGTGCCCTCGACCTGGACCGTCACGGCGTGCTCGAGAAGTATGGCGTGGAGATGATCGGTGCCAACGCCGATACCATCGACAAGGCCGAGGACCGTGATCGCTTCGACAAGGCGATGAAGAACATCGGCCTGGAGTGCCCTAAGGCCAAGGTTGCCCACTCCATGGACGAGGCCTGGGAAATTCAGGCCGAGCTTGGCTTTCCCGCGATCATTCGTCCGTCCTTCACCATGGGCGGCTCCGGCGGCGGCGTCGCCTACAACAAGGAAGAGTTCAAGGAAATCTGCGATCGAGGCTTCGATCTCTCGCCGACCCATGAGCTGTTGATCGACGAGTCTCTGCTCGGCTGGAAGGAATACGAGATGGAGGTCGTTCGCGACAAGAACGACAACTGCATCATCATCTGCGCCATCGAGAACTTCGATCCCATGGGGGTCCACACCGGTGACTCCATCACCGTCGCGCCGGCCCAGACGCTGACCGACAAGGAATACCAGATCATGCGCGACGCATCGCTTGCGGTGCTGCGTGAGATCGGTGTCGAGACCGGTGGCTCCAACGTCCAGTTCGGGGTCGATCCCGAGACCGGGCGCATGGTGGTCATCGAGATGAACCCGCGGGTGTCGCGCTCCTCGGCATTGGCCTCCAAGGCCACCGGCTTTCCGATCGCCAAGATCGCCGCCAAGCTGGCCGTGGGTTACACCCTCGATGAGCTTCAAAACGACATTACCGGCGGTCGTACGCCGGCGTCCTTCGAGCCGTCGATCGACTATGTCGTGACCAAGATTCCGCGTTTCACGTTCGAGAAGTTCCCCCAGGCCAACAGCCGCCTGACCACCCAGATGAAGTCCGTCGGCGAGGTGATGGCCATCGGCCGGACCTTCCAGGAGTCGCTGCAGAAGGCCCTGCGCGGGATGGAGACCGGCAACGATGGTCTCGACCCCATCGTCACCGACTTCAATGAAGAGAACCTGGCGACGATCAAGGGTGAGCTGCAGGCCGCCGGCGCCGAGCGCATCTTCTACATCGCCGACGCCATGCGTGCCGGGCTCAGCGTCGAGGATATCTTCGGCCTGACCAACGTCGACCCCTGGTTCCTGGTGCAGCTTGAAGACTTGATCAAGACCGAGGCCTGGGTCGCCGAGCGGTCGCTTGCCGATTTCGACGCCAAGGCGCTGTATCGCCTCAAGCGCAAGGGTTTCGCCGACGCTCGCCTGGCCACGCTGCTCGGCGTCTCGGAGAAGGCCTTCCGCAAGGCGCGTCAGGCCGCCGGCATTCGCCCGGTGTACAAGCGCGTCGATACCTGCGCCGCCGAGTTCGCCTCCGACACCGCCTACATGTATTCCACCTACGAGGAGGAGTGCGAGGCCGAGGTCTCCGATCGTAACAAGATCATGGTGTTGGGGGGCGGCCCGAACCGTATCGGTCAAGGTATCGAGTTCGATTACTGCTGTGTCCATGCGGCCTTCGCCATGCACGACGATGGCTACGAGACCATCATGGTCAACTGCAACCCGGAGACCGTGTCCACCGACTACGACACCTCCGATCGGCTGTACTTCGAGCCGGTGACCCTCGAGGACGTGCTCGAGATCGCCGACAAGGAGAAGCCCGTCGGCGTGATCGTGCAGTTCGGCGGCCAGACCCCGCTGAAGCTCGCCCGGGAGCTCGAGGCCGCCGGTGTGCCGATCATCGGTACCACGCCGGATGCCATCGACCGGGCCGAGGATCGCGAACGCTTCCAGCAGATGATCGACAAGCTGGGGCTCAAGCAGCCGCCCAACGCCACCGCGCGCAGCTTCGGTGAGGCCTTCGCCAAGGCCGAGGTCATCGGCTATCCGCTGGTGGTGCGTCCGAGCTATGTGCTCGGCGGTCGCGCCATGGAGATCGTCTATGACGCCTCCGAGCTCGAGAACTACATGACCCATGCGGTCAAGGTCTCCAACGACTCGCCGGTGCTGCTGGATCACTTCCTCAACGCCGCCATCGAGATCGATATCGATGCCGTGTCCGACGGCGAGCAGGTGGTGATCGGCGGCATCATGCAGCATATCGAGCAGGCGGGGGTGCATTCCGGTGATTCCGCCTGCGCCCTGCCGCCGTACTCGTTGCCGGCCGATGTTCAGGACGAGATGCGTGATCAGGTTAAGCGCATGGCGGTGGAGCTAGGCGTCAAGGGCCTGATGAACGTGCAGCTGGCCTGGCAGGATGGCGAGATCTATGTCATCGAGGTCAATCCGCGTGCTTCGCGGACGGTGCCCTTCGTGTCCAAGTGCATCGGCACCTCACTGGCCCAGGTGGCCGCGCGCTGCATGGCCGGTGTCACCCTCAAGGAGCAGGGCTTCGAGCGCGAGATCGTGCCGCACTTCCATAGCGTCAAGGAGGCGGTGTTCCCGTTCAACAAGTTCCCCGGCGTCGACCCGATCCTGTCGCCGGAAATGAAGTCCACCGGTGAGGTGATGGGCTCCGGTGATACCTTCGCCGAAGCCTTCTACAAGGCGCAGCTCGGCGCCAGTGAGGCGATTCCGCCGCTGACCGGGGAGCGCAAGGCGTTTCTGTCGGTGCGTGAGCCCGACAAGGCGGGTGTTATCGAAGTGGCGCGTTCTCTGGTAACATTGGGCTTCACACTGTGCGCGACGCAAGGCACGGCGGCGGCCCTTGACCAGGCCGGACTGCCTGTCGAGGTCGTGAACAAGGTTTACGAAGGCCGGCCGCATATCGTCGATTCGATCAAGAACGACGAGATTGCCTATATCGTCAATACCACCGAGGGCCGCCAGGCCATCAACGATTCCTCGGTGATCCGCCGCACCGCACTCGCTCGCAAGGTTCCCTATGCCACTACGCTGGCAGGGGCCAGTGCTGTTTGCTTGGCGCTCGAGTATGGCAATGCCATCACCGTGCGGCGGTTACAGGAACTGCATGCAGGAGCGAATACATGAACAAGGTCCCGATGACCGTCGCCGGTGAGCAACGCCTGCGGGAGGAGCTCGACGGGCTCAAGAGCGAGTCTCGCCCGCGGGTGATCGCCGCCATCGCCGAAGCGCGTGAGCACGGCGACCTGAAGGAAAATGCCGAGTACCATGCGGCTCGCGAGGAGCAGGGCTTCATCGAGGGGCGCATTCAGGAGATCGAGGGCAAGCTGTCCAATGCTCAGGTCATCGACGTCACCAAGCTGCCCAAGACCGGCAAGGTGATCTTCGGCGTGACGGTGGAACTGGTGAACCTCGATACCGACGAAGAGGTGACATACCGCATCGTGGGTGAGGACGAGGCCGACATCAAGCATCGCCGGATCTCGGTCACCTCGCCCATCGCCCGTGCCCTGATCGGCAAGGAAGAGGGTGAAGTGGTGCTGGTGCGCACGCCCGGCGGCGAGGTCGAGTACGAGATCACCGGGGTCGAGCACATCTAGACCAGGCTCTTTCGAGCCACACACTGCCGCCCCGCCAGGTGACCTGGCGGGGCGGTGTCGTTTCACCGACGATATTTCTTATGTAGTCGGCCGTGTCGCTGTTCGTGGGGCTGGTCGAGGTCTTTCCGCTATCCGGTGTGTTGCAGGTGGTGTGAAATCGGGAGGAGGGAGTGCCGAGGTCGGGCTTCTCTACTCGTGAATTCATCGGCAGGAGGTGTGGCATGGAAGGCGGTGCAGGCAAGGAAGTGTCAGTGCCCGAACGAAAGGTCTGGGCTCGAAGCCATCAGATGCAGATGGTTTTCGGAGCCATTCTTCAGGCGGGAATAGGTGTGTATTCGCACCATAGTTATTTCAATGATGTGTTTGGTTTCCCGATATCGGTATTTCTGGGGTTCGTCGCGGTGCTGCAACTCTCCGTCGCGATCTGGCGTGGGGTTGTTCCTTTCGCCGAGTTTCGAGGGTCGGATATCAAGTTGCGCCCGATGCCGCTGATTGGCTGGTGCGAAGTGCCTTACGCCGAGGTGGAGGGCTACACGGTCAAGGGCAAGAAGGTGATCATTCATTACCGCAGCGAGGCCTTCGGCAAGCCAATGGCGCTCACGGCCAAGCTGCCTGGTAGCGCCCTTGGCCAGGGGCAGCGCGATACCTTCATGATGCTGCTCAAGCAGCATCTGGGGCCGGCGAGGACTAGGGGCTGAGCGGATATCTGCCGAAGGCAGTATGCCAACAGGAAAAGGGGCGCCATCGTGGGCGCCCCTTGTGCATTCCAGCGTCGTGCATAGCCTGATCACCGCCGTCCGTGATGGTTCTCGAAGCGGGTGATGTTGGACAGCTTGGGGTTGGCCTTGGGGTTGGCCCGGTAGAGCAGGGCGACCTTGCCGATTTTCTGGATCACCTCGGCACCACTGGCATTGGCCAGTTCGTCGAGGACCGCCGCCCGATCATCGCGCTCGGCCACGGCCAGCTTAATCTTGATCAGCTCGTGGTCGTTGAGGGCTCGCTCGAGCTCCGCCAGCAGCCCCTCGGAGATGCCGTTCTCGGAGGCGGTAACCACCGGGTCCAGATGGTGGCCGATGCTGCGATATGCTTTCTTTTGTGCCTGTGACAAGCTCATGGTATCTTGCTTCTTCCCGGTTGGCGCGCAACTGCACATGGTACGGGGATTCCCGCCATGGTGAAAGCGCTGTTGTCCTGGTTGGCGTTATCGTCCTTCGGGTTTCGCGTAAGCTATTGGCGACTGCCGTCGACCAGAGTTATCGCTAGACGGTATCGACAGGCGCCATCGCCAGACATGACCCCGGGAGTCATCAGACAGGCGCGATCCTGGTCGCGCTGCGCGTCGCACCCCCACCCCGCTCAGCATGCGGCTGGTTCCAGCGTGGAATCAGCGGTCCGGGTGGCACCTCGATCGGCGATCCTTGGCCGAACGCCATGGCGAGACCGCCCGCCTTTCGTTACGTTTTTCTCAGGTGATTTTGTGGCCTCTTCACGCTCCTCTTCCTCATCCGGTGGCAAGCCCGGATCCAGCAAGTCCGGCTCGAACAAGTCCGCTCCAGGCAAGGCCGGCGCCAGCAAGACCAGCGCCAGCTGGCTCAAGGAGCATTTCGACGATCGCTATGTGCAGCAAAGCTGGCAGGATGGTTATCGCTCCCGGGCGAGCTACAAGCTGATCGAGCTGGACGACAAGGACCGCCTGTTGCGACCGGGCAGCACCGTGATCGATCTCGGTGCTGCCCCCGGTGGCTGGAGCCAGATCGCCGCCGAGCGCGTCGGTGACGGCGGCGTGGTCATTGCCTCGGATATTCTCGAGATGGATGCCCTGGCCGGAGTCGACTTCATTCAGGGGGATTTCACCGAAGAGAGTGTGCTCGACGAGATTCTCGCGCTGCTCGGAAATCGCCCCGTGGACCTTGTGATGTCGGACATGGCCCCCAATATGAGTGGGATGGCGGCGATCGACCAGCCCCAGGCGATGTATCTGGTGGAACTCGCGCTGGATCTCGCCCGTCAGACTCTGACCCCCGGCGGCACCTTCCTGGCCAAGGTGTTCCAGGGAGAAGGCTTCGACCCGTACTTGAAGGAGCTGCGTGGCAGCTTCAAGCGCGTCGTGACGCGCAAGCCAGGGGCCTCCCGAGCGCGTTCTCGGGAGGTGTACTTGCTGGCGGAAGGTTTTCGCGGCTGAGGCGTCTGTTCGCAGGCGCCCCGGCGGCATCCATGGCCAGCGCCATTCGCTTGGCCGTGGCCAGGGCCCCCGGGATTGGTAAGGTACAGCGTCGATAGCCGGCGCCTACCAGATCAATGCCCGGACACAACGGCCGGAGTGTGACACAGTGGCGCTATCGGGCCCCTGGATCGACGCCTGAGAAGGTGGCTTCCGGGTGCCTTTAAAGGCTGGCTCAACATGCCAGGCTCATGTAGTGTCGAACGTTAAGTAGTGTCGAACCCCGCATCACGCCCAGGGCCGACAGATTTCTGCAATTGAGGGTAGTCCCTTGAACGATATGGCGAAGAACCTGATTCTGTGGTTGGTCATCGCGGCGGTGTTGCTGACGGTGTTCAACAACTTCAGTGTCGAAAACGCACCGAACACGATGAACTACTCGCAGTTTGTCCAGCAGGTGCAGAACGAGCAGGTGCGTACGGTCACCATCGATGGTCCTACCATCACCGGCGAGCGTTCCGACGGCTCCAGTTTTCAGACCATCCGCCCCTCGGCGGAGGATCCGAAGCTGATGGACGACCTGTTGGCTAACAATGTCACCGTGGTCGGCAAGAAGCCGGAGCAGCAAAGTCTGTGGACGCGACTCTTGATCGCGAGCTTCCCGATTCTGCTGATTCTCGCCATCTTCATGTTCTTCATGCGTCAGATGCAGGGCGGGGGCGCCGGCAAAGGCGGGCCGATGAGCTTCGGCAAGTCCAAGGCCAAGCTGCTGTCCCAGGACCAGATCAAGACCACCTTCGCCGATGTCGCCGGCTGTGACGAGGCCAAGGAGGAGGTCGAGGAATTGGTCGACTTCCTGCGCGACCCGACCAAGTTCCAGCGCCTCGGCGGGACCATCCCGCGTGGCGTGCTGATGGTCGGCCCTCCGGGGACGGGCAAGACGCTGCTGGCCAAGTCCATCGCCGGCGAAGCCAAGGTGCCGTTCTTCTCCATCTCGGGCTCCGACTTCGTCGAGATGTTCGTCGGTGTCGGTGCTTCGCGTGTGCGCGACATGTTCGAGCAGGCCAAGAAGCAGGCGCCCTGCATCATCTTCATCGACGAGATCGATGCCGTGGGCCGCTCACGTGGCGCCGGCATGGGCGGCGGCAACGACGAGCGTGAGCAGACCCTCAACCAGCTGCTGGTCGAGATGGATGGCTTCGAGGCCAACGAAGGCATCATCGTCATCGCCGCCACCAACCGTCCCGATGTTCTCGATCCGGCGCTGCTGCGTCCGGGCCGCTTCGACCGCCAAGTGGTGGTGCCGCTGCCCGATATTCGTGGGCGCGAGCATATCCTCAATGTGCACCTGCGCAAGGTGCCGTTGGCCGACGACGTCAAACCGTCGCTGATCGCTCGCGGTACCCCGGGCTTCTCCGGTGCCGACCTGGCCAACCTGGTCAACGAAGGTGCCCTGTTCGCCGCGCGTCGCAACAAGCGTCTGGTCGGCATGGAAGAGCTGGAGCTTGCCAAGGACAAGATCATGATGGGCGCGGAGCGTCGTTCCATGGTCATGACCGAGAAGGAAAAGCTCAACACCGCCTATCACGAGTCTGGTCACGCGATCATCGGCCTGGTGATCCCGGAGCATGACCCGGTCTACAAGGTCACCATTATCCCCCGCGGCCGAGCCCTCGGTGTGACCATGTTCCTGCCGGAACAGGATCGCTACAGCCTGTCGCGTCAGCAGATCATCAGTCAGATCTGTTCACTGTTCGGTGGCCGTATCGCCGAGGAAATGACCCTGGGGCCGAACGGCGTCACCACCGGTGCCTCCAACGACATCAAGCGCGCCACCGAGCTTGCCCACAACATGGTGGCCAAGTGGGGTCTGTCCGAGGAGATGGGGCCGATCATGTACGACGAGGACGAGTCCCACCAGTTCCTCGGCGGTCCGGGGCAGAGTGGCGGCAAGCTCAAGTCCGGCGAGACCACCACTCGCCTGGACAAGGAAGTGCGCAAGATCATCGATGGCTGCTACCGCCAGGCCGAGCAGATCCTCGAAGACAATCGTGACAAGCTCGATGCCATGGCCGATGCCCTGATGCAGTTCGAGACCATCGATGCCGACCAGCTCCGCGACATCATGGAAGGCCGAGCGCCACGTCCGCCCAAGGATTGGGACGACAGCGACTCCGGCGGTGGTTCGCCGATCACCGGAGAGCCCGCCAAGGCGCCCGAGGCCGAAGGCCCGGATGCCGAGAGCAGGGGCGATGATGGCGAAGAGGACGATGACACGCCGCCGCGGCGTCCTTCCGATCCCCTCGGTGGGCCCGCCGGCAGCTAGGCGTGCTCGCCTCCATAGCCCTCTCTCAAGGCGCCCTGCGGGGCGCCTTCGCCGTGGCGCGGGCAACCCAGTGCTGCCGCCGTGCTGCGTGACAGTCACGCCGGTTGTTTGCCGTACACCGACAGCAGGACCCCTCCCAAGATGGATTCCCGAACTCCCTCGCTCTTCGCCTGTGGCCGCCACCGGCTCGACCTGTCCTTTCCGCGCATCATGGGCATTCTCAACGTCACCCCGGATTCTTTTTCCGATGGGGGGCGCCATGTGGCAGTGGATGACGCCCTGGCACGAGCCGAGCAGATGCTCGCCGAGGGGGCCGCGATCATCGATGTCGGCGGCGAGTCGACGCGCCCGGGCGCAGAGGTGGTAAGCGTCCAGCAGGAGCTCGATCGCGTGATGCCGGTGGTCGAGGCGCTGGTGCGTGAGCTCGACGCCCTGGTCTCGGTGGATACTTCCGCGCCAGAGGTCATGCGCGAGTGCGCTCGGGCGGGGGCGGGAATGATCAATGACGTGCGTAACCTGCGCCGAGAAGGGGCGATGTCGGCTGCGGCGGCTTCCGGTCTGCCGGTATGCCTGATGCATATGCTCGGCGAACCCGGCAATATGCAGCAAGCACCGCACTACGCGGGGGCGGTGGAGGACGACGTGGCGAGTTTTCTCGCCCAGCGCGTGGCCGCCTGTGAGGCCGCCGGCCTCAAGCGTGAGCGGCTATTGCTCGACCCGGGATTTGGTTTTGCCAAGACCGTCGAGCACAATCTACGCCTGCTTCACCGCATGGATCGGCTCAACGAGCTGGGCCTGCCCTTGCTGGTCGGCATGTCGCGCAAGAGCATGATCGGCAAGGTGCTGGACCGTCCGGTCGAGGAGCGCCTGTCGGGTAGTCTGGCGCTGTCGGCACTGGCGGTAGAGCGCGGTGCACGGATACTGCGCGTTCATGATGTAGGGCCCCACGTGGACGCGGTGAACATGACCTGGGCTGTACTCGAGGAGGGTGAATCCCATGGGTAGACGCTATTTCGGCACCGACGGCATTCGTGGCACGGTCGGCCAGGCGCCGATCACGCCGGATTTCATGCTCAAGCTCGGTTGGGCCACCGGTCGGGTGCTGGAGCCGCGTCGCCAGCGCCCACGCGTGCTGATCGGCAAGGACACGCGTATTTCCGGCTACATGTTCGAGTCGGCGCTCGAGGCGGGACTGTCCGCGGCGGGGGTCGATGTCATGCTGCTGGGGCCGATGCCGACTCCGGGGATCGCCTATCTGACGCGCACCTTTCGCGCCGATGCCGGCATCGTCATCTCGGCATCGCACAATGCGTTCCAGGATAACGGCATCAAGTTCTTCTCTGCCGAGGGCACCAAGCTCGACGACGCCGTCGAGGAACGCATCGAGGCGGCCCTAGAGGAGGTCCTGACCACGGTGGCCCCCGACGAGCTCGGCAAGGCGACGCGGGTCGATGACGCCTCGGGGCGCTATATCGAATTCTGCAAGTCGACGGTCCCGGACCGGGTCAGCTTGCATGGCCTGCGTATCGTCCTCGACTGTGCCCATGGCGCGACCTATCACATCGCCCCGAGCGTGTTCAAAGAGCTCGGCGCCAAGGTCAGCCTGATCGGCGCCAGTCCCGACGGCATGAACATCAATCAGCAGGTCGGCTCGACCCATCCGGCGGCGCTGCGCGCCGCGGTCATCCAGCAGGGGGCTGATCTCGGCGTCGCTTTCGACGGTGATGGCGACCGGGTACTGATGGTGGATGCAGACGGCCACGAGCTCGATGGCGACGATATGCTGTTCTTGATCGCCAAGGACCGGTTCGAGCGTGGCGAGTTGCAGGGCGGCGTGGTCGGCACACTGATGAGCAACTTTGGCCTGGCGGCGGCCCTGGAGGGCATGGGGGTGCCGTTCGAGCGGGCCAAGGTCGGTGATCGCTATGTGATGGAGCGACTGGCGGCCAACAACTGGCAGCTGGGAGGGGAGTCATCCGGGCATATCGTCTGCGGCCATATCCAGACGACCGGCGACGGTATCGTCTCGGCGCTGCAGGTGCTGTCTTACATGGTGCGTGAAGACAAGCCGCTGTCGCGCCTGCTGCATGGTTTCGACAAGGCACCCCAGTCGCTGATCAATGTACGCCTGGCGCCCGGGGTCGACGCCAAGCAGGTGATGGCCGATGAGCGTCTTAAGGAGGCGGTGGCGGCCGTCGAGGCCGAGCTTGGCGATTCCGGGCGTGTCCTGCTGCGTCCATCCGGCACCGAGCCATTGATCCGAGTCATGGTCGAAGGCCGGGCCCATCTCGATGTCGAAGGCCTGGCGCGTCGACTGGCCGATGACGTTCGTGCACTGTTGAGCTGAGGCGGCCTCGGGTGCGCCACGCGATGTGATGCCGCCGCCCGCTGCGCGTCTGGATGAGTCCTGCACGCGGTGGCGGTGGCTCGTTGATGGTGGTCGTGGCGGTCACGAGTCGCTGTTTGCGGTCGGTCTTGTTGTCTTGACAGGGCCGCTCCTATACCATTTCGGCCCACCTTGAAAGAGGATGTCCCATGCGCGCACCACTGATCGCCGGCAACTGGAAGATGAACGGCTCCTCGAGCCTGGTCGAAACCTTCGGCGAGGTATTTCGCGGCGCCGAGTTGCCCCAGGGAGTCGACGTGGCTCTGATGGTGCCCTTTCCCTACCTCGCGGCGGCCCGTGCGCGGTTCCCTCAGGAGGTGGTCGTGGGGGCTCAGACGCTCAGCGACCAAGGCGCGGGTGCGTTCACCGGCGACGTCGGTGGGGCCATGCTGAAAGACCTGGATGTGGGCATGGTGCTGGTGGGGCATTCCGAGCGCCGTACGCTGTTCGGCGAAGACGACGCGGCCGTGCTGGCTCGCGTCAAGGCGGCGCTCGACGTCGGCCTGACGCCGGTGCTGTGTCTCGGCGAAACGCTGGAAGAGCGCGACGCGGAGCGCACGGAGGCGGTGGTGCTGGGGCAGCTCGAGGCGGTTCTCGATGCCCTGGCACCGAGCGATCGTGAGCGCCTGGTGCTGGCGTACGAGCCGGTGTGGGCCATCGGCACCGGACGCACGGCAAGCCCTGAACAGGCGCAACAGGTGCATGCGGCCATCCGCGCTCGCCTGGTCCGCTACGCGGCAGGCCTGGGCGAGGCCATGAAAGTTCTCTACGGCGGCAGCATGAAGCCCGACAACGCGGCGCAATTGCTGGCCCAGCCCGATATCGACGGCGGCCTGATCGGCGGTGCATCGCTGAAGGTCGACGATTTCCTAGCCATTTGTCAGTCAGCAGGTTGAATCCATGCAAGTTGCCATTCTCATGATCCACGTGGCGATCGCCATCGCCCTGGTGGTCCTTATCCTGCTGCAGCAGGGCAAGGGCGCCGAAGCCGGTGCCGCCTTCGGTGGCGGTGCCTCCCAGACCGTGTTCGGTTCCCGCGGCAGCGGCAACTTCCTGTCTCGGGCCACGGCGGTTCTGGCGGCAGGTTTCTTCGCTACCTCCCTGACCCTGGCCTACTTTGCCTCCCAGGCCGGTGAGGCCGCGCCGGAGATCGGTATTCCCGACGCCGAGGTGATTGAGCAGCAGAATTCCGCGCCAACGCTTGACGAAGGTTCAAGTGGTGTGGATAATGCAGCGCCAGTGCTGGAGGAAAGCAGCGACTAAGGTCGCGTATCCAGCCTCCCCTTGCCGAAGTGGTGGAATTGGTAGACACGCTATCTTGAGGGGGTAGTGACCTTATGGTCGTGCGGGTTCAAGTCCCGCCTTCGGCACCATCGAATAGCTTGACCAGCCAGACGGTCACAGCGATTCGCGCAGGGTTGGCAGTACGGTGAAAAGCTTGACGCAGCAGTCGAGCAGGCATATACTCACCGGCCTAAGTTGATGCGGGGTGGAGCAGTCTGGTAGCTCGTCGGGCTCATAACCCGAAGGTCATCGGTTCAAATCCGGTCCCCGCTACCATCTTTTCGACAGGCATGCAGGTATCCTCAGGGGCATGCCGAAGCTGTCGAGATGGTTACAGGTTTCTTGTAAAAGCCCCTTCCTGTGAAGGGGCTTTTTGTTAGCAGCTCGTCGGCAATAGTCGGCAGCGCGCAACGCCAATCAGCCACCTGTCTTTCCTGTTCACTCCCGGCCAGGTGCTGATGCAACGGCTGTAGGAGCTTTCATTCGTGGCCATCAAGGATGCCGCGCTTCACGCGCTGATCGAACCAGTGGTAACGGCCATGGGGTTCGAGCTTTGGGGTATCGATCATCTGTCCCAGGGAAAACATTCACGTCTGGTGATCTACATCGATCACGAGAACGGTATCAACGTCGATGACTGTGCCGATGTCAGTCGGCAGGTCAGCGCGGTGATGGATGTCGAAGACCCCATCGCCGGCGAGTATCGTCTCGAAGTGTCGTCCCCTGGAATGGACCGCCCGCTGTTTACTCTCGAGCAGTTCGCCCTTTATGTCGGACATCGCGTCAACATCAAGTTGCGCGCGCCTTTCGATGGTCGGCGCAAGTTCGAAGGCCTGCTGGCCGGTGTCGAGGGTGACGAGGTGTTGTTGCAACTCGATGGCGAGGAGTACTGCTTTCCCATAGAAGGCATCGATCAGGCGCGGGTGGTCCCGCAATTTGGATCATGATGTCGGCGAACAAGGACAGGTTATCTGGCGAGGCTAAGGCATGAGTAAAGAGATTCTGGCGGTCGTTGACGCGATCTCCAACGAAAAGGGTGTCCCCCGGGATGTCATCTTCGAAGCCGTCGAAGCGGCGCTGGCCAGTGCCTCGCGCAAGCGCTTCGAGGACGAAGAGGCCAGCGTGCGAGTGCACATCGACCGGGTCACCGGCGAGTACGAGACGTTTCGTCGCTGGGAAGTCATCGAAGACGATGATTTCGATGGTCCCGATGCGCAGATCAAGCTGACCTTCGCCGAACGTCGCGATCCGCCCCTGGGCCTCGGTGATGTCGTCGAAGAGAAGATCGAGAACGCCTCGTTCGGTCGTATCGCCGCCCAGACGGCCAAGCAGGTCATCGTGCAGAAGGTGCGCGAGGCCGAGCGGGCCGAAGTCGTGCGCCTGTACGCCGAGCGTGAAGGCGAACTGGTGGCCGGCATCGTCAAGAAAACGACACGTGACGGCCTGATCATCGACCTGGGCGACAACGCCGAGGCGTTCCTGCCGCGCAGCGAGATGATTTCCGGTGAGCGCTATCGCATGAACGAGCGTGTGCGTGCGTTGCTGGTCAAGGTTGACGCCGAGGCACGTGGTGCCCAGCTGATCCTGTCGCGGACCAATCCGCAGATGATCATCGAACTGTTCAAGATCGAGGTCCCCGAGATCGCCGAGCAGCTGATCGAGATCAAGGGCGCTGCCCGCGATCCGGGCTCGCGGGCCAAGATCGCGGTCAAGACCAATGATCGCCGCATCGATCCGGTGGGTGCCTGTGTAGGCATGCGCGGCTCGCGCGTCCAGGCCGTGTCCTCCGAATTGCAGAACGAGCGCGTCGATATCGTGCTGTGGGACGACAATCCCGCCCAGCTCGTCATCAACGCCATGGCCCCGGCCGACGTAGGCTCGATCCTGGTGGATGAAGATGCCCACGCCATGGATGTGGCCGTCGCCGAGGACAATCTGGCTCAGGCCATCGGCCGCAGCGGCCAGAACGTACGCCTGGCCTCCGAACTCACCGGCTGGCGTCTCAACGTCATGACCGAAGAGGACGCCGAGGCCAAGCGTGACCAGGAGATCGACAGCCTGGTCGAACACTTCGTCCAGCATCTGGACATCGATGATGATGTCGCGCGCCTGTTGGTCGAGGAAGGTTTCACTTCGTTGGAAGAAGTGGCCTACGTACCGGTCGAGGAAATGCTGGAAATCGAAGAGTTCGACGAGGACCTCATCGAGGAACTTCGCGCTCGCGCCAAAGACGAGCTCTTGAACCTGGCCATCGCTTCCGAGGAACAACTGGATGGTGCCCAGCCGGCAGATGATCTGCTGGAAATGGACGGTATGGAGCGCCATCTGGCCTTCATCCTGGCCAGCCGGGGTATCAAGACCATGGAGGACCTCGCGGAGCAGTCCGTCGATGACCTGATGGACATCGAGGAGCTGGACGAAGAGCGCGCCGCGGCACTGATCATGACTGCCCGTGCGCCATGGTTCGAGAGCGAACAGTAATAGGGTCACGGGCTGAGGAGGGTCGTAATGTCAGAAATGACCGTTAAGGATTTTGCAGCGAAGGTGGGGCGCGATGTGCCCCGTCTGCTGGAACAGATGAAAGAAGCCGGCCTTGAGCATAAGGCCGAGGGTGACGCCGTGTCCGAGGAAGACAAGCGCAAGCTGCTCGACTTCCTGACCAAGAGCCACGGTGGCAGCGGTGCTGGAGCCGGAGCCGGCGCCAAGAACCGCATCACCCTGACCCGCAAGACGCGCAGCAAGATCAAGACCAGCGATCGCGGCAAGACCATTGAGGTTCAGGTGCGCAAGAAGCGTACCTACGTCAAGCGCGACGATGAGCAGGACGACAAGCCTGCCGAGGTCGAAGATCAAGGCCCGCGTCAGTTGGTCGGCGACATGGCGTCGGCCGAGGCCAAGCGTGAAGCTCAGGCGGCAGAAGATGCCAAGCGGGCTTCCGAGGAAGCGGCACGCCAGACGGCTGCCGATGCCGAAGCCAAGGCCGCCAAGACGGCTCAGGTGGCCGAGCCGGACATCCCGGTGCCGGTGCTGGATAGCGGTGCCCCCGCCGGCGACGAGCCCCCGGCTCCGCCGAAGGAAGGTCGCGGTGACGTGCGCCGTGCGGCGGTCAAGAAGGCCGCCGCCAAGGTCGGCAACAAGAAGGGCCGTGGCGAGCGTGACGACGACGACCGCAGCGATCGCGAAGAGCGTCGTCGCGGTGGCGGCGGCAAGAAGGTCAAGCGCGCCGAGCGTCGTGGCAGCCGCCGTGGTGGCAGCCAGGGCAACGGCAAGCATGGCTTCCAGAAGCCGACCCAGCCGATCGTGCGCGAAGTCTCCATCCCCGAGTCGATCTCGGTGGCGGAGCTGGCCGACAAGATGTCGATCAAGGCCAATGAAGTCATCAAGGCCATGTTTACCATGGGCGCCGCGGTGACGATCAACCAGACCATCGATCAGGACACCGCGGCGATCGTCGTCGAGGAAATGGGCCACACGCCCAAGCTGGTCAAGGACGATGCGCTGGAAACCGAGATGTTGCAGGCGATCTCTTACGAAGGTGAAGAGATTACCCGCTCGCCGGTGGTGACCGTCATGGGTCACGTCGACCACGGCAAGACCTCGCTGCTCGACTTCATCCGTCGTGCCAAGGTCGCCACGGGCGAGGCCGGTGGCATCACCCAGCACATCGGTGCCTACCATGTCGAAGATAACCATGGTGGCGTGACCTTCCTCGACACTCCTGGCCACGCGGCGTTTACCGCCATGCGTGCCCGTGGTGCCAAGGCCACCGACGTGGTCATCCTGGTGGTAGCGGCGGACGACGGCGTCATGCCGCAGACCGTCGAGGCGATCGAGCATTCCCGCGCCGCGGAAGTGCCGATGGTGGTCGCGGTCAACAAGATCGACAAGGCGGGTTCCGATCCGGATCGGGTCAAGAACGAGCTGTCCCAGCATGGCGTTATCTCCGAAGAGTGGGGCGGTGATACTCAGTTCGTCCACGTCTCGGCCAAGAGCGGTGAAGGCATCGAGGATCTGCTGGAGTCCATCCAGCTGGTGTCCGAAGTGCTCGAGCTCAAGGCGGTGCCGAGTGCACCGGGCAAGGGCGTGGTGGTCGAGTCCCGTCTCGACAAGGGCCGCGGCCCGGTCGCGACAGTACTGGTCCAGAACGGCACCCTGAAGAAGGGCGATATCGTGCTCGCCGGCCTGCACTATGGCCGCGTCCGCGCCCTGACCAACGAGCTCGGCAAGCAGGTCGATGCCGTGGGCCCCGCCATGCCGGTGGAGATCCAGGGACTAGACGGTACGCCGGAAGCCGGTGATGACTTCATGGTCGTGGCCGACGAGAAGAAGGCCCGTGAAGTGGCCAACTTCCGCCAGGGCAAGTACCGCGAAGTGCGCCTGGCGCGTCAGCAGAAGGCCAAGCTCGAGAACATGTTCTCGCAGATGGGCCAGGACGTTGCCGCCAAGCTCAACATCGTGCTCAAGGCCGACGTGCAGGGTTCCCTCGAGGCCATTCGTGGCGCCCTCGAAGAGCTCTCCACCGACGAAGTTCAGGTCTCCGTGGTGTCTTCCGGTGTCGGCGGTATCACCGGTACCGATGCCAACCTGGCGCTGGCCAGTGAAGCCATCGTGGTCGGCTTCAACGTGCGTGCCGACGCCGCCGCCCGCGAGATCATCGAGCGTGAAGGCCTGGAGCTGCGCTACTACAGCGTCATCTACCACCTGATCGACGAGGTCAAGCAGGCCATGAGCGGCATGCTCGAGCCTGAGTGGAAGGAAGAGATCGTTGGTGTGGCCGAGGTCCGTGACGTCTTCCGTGCACCCAAGATCGGTGCCGTGGCTGGCTGCATGGTGGTCGAGGGCACCGTCTTCCGTAACAAGAAGATCCGCGTGCTGCGCGACAACGTGGTCATCTACGAAGGCGAGCTGGAATCGCTGCGTCGCTTCAAGGACGACGTCCAGGACGTGCGCAACGGCATGGAGTGTGGCATCGGGGTGAAGAACTACAACGATGTCCAGGTCAACGACAAGATCGAGGTCTTCGATCAGGTCAAGGTCGAGCGCACGCTGTAAGCGTTCGAGGAGCCGTTAGCCATGCGCGAGTTCAAGCGTACCGACCGAGTCGCCGACCAGCTCCAGAAGGAGCTGGCGGTACTCATCCAGCGTGAGGTCAAGGACCCACGCCTGGGCATGGTCACCGTCAGCGGGGTCACGGTCAGCCGTGACCTCGGCTACGCCGATGTCCATATCACCCTGCTCGGCGAGCAGGACCCGGAGCGCATCAAGGAGAACCTTCAGGTCTTGAAGCGCGCGGGAGGCTTCCTGCGCAGCCAGGTGGCGCGACGCATCAAGCTGCGTCACGTACCGGAGCTGCGCTTTCACTACGACGAGAGCGTGGTGCGCGGTCAACACCTGTCGTCGTTGATCGAGGAGGCCGTTGCCAGCGACCGCTCGCGTGCCCCGGATGAGGTCGATGAGACCGATGCCGAGCGCGAAGGCGGTGAGGGCGACGGCGGGGCCAAGGACTGATGGCGCGTCGTCGTCGCGGTCTGCCGGTAGACGGCGTGCTGTTGCTGGACAAGCCTCAGGGTCTGTCCAGCAATCACGCGCTGCAGCGAGCCCGTCGCCTGTTTCAGGCCCAGAAGGCTGGTCACACCGGCACCCTGGACCCGATGGCGACGGGCTTGTTGCCGGTGTTGTTCGGCGAGGCGACCAAGTTTTCGTCCCAGTTGTTGGAGGCCGACAAGGTCTACCGCACCCGGGTCGAGCTCGGTGCCAGCACCGATACCGGCGATGCCGAGGGCGCGGTCATCGAGCGTCGCCCGGTGCCGCGCCTCGAGGAAGCCGAAGTGGCTGGCATGATCGATGGGTTCATCGGTGAGCAGGAGCAGTTGCCGCCGATGTATTCGGCGTTGAAGCATCAGGGGCGTAAACTCTACGAGCTGGCCCGAGAGGGCAAGACCGTGGAGCGTGCAGCACGCAGAATTTGCGTGTATGATGCCCGGCTACTTTCGGCGTCGTTTGCCGGTAGCGCGCCCTGGTTCGATCTGGAAGTGCGGGTCAGCAAGGGCACCTATGTGCGCACGCTGGCCGGCGATATGGCCAAGGCGCTGGGCTGTGAGGGACATATTTCGCAGCTCAGACGGCTCAAGACCGGCCCTTTCGATGCCGATGGCATGCTGACGCTTGAGGCGCTCGAAGCCCTCGAGGATCAGTCGGCCAGGGAAGCGACGCTGGCACCGATCGACGTGCTCCTGGAGCACTTGCCGGCTCACCAGTTGAGCGATGCGGGGCGCGAGGCACTGCGCTTCGGACGCCCGGCCAGAGCAGAGCCGCTGGCGGCAACACCGCCAACGGCCGAGTCGGTGGCAGGCGATGGCGAAGGGGTACTCACGCGACTCTACCATGACGAGGCCTTTGTCGGTCTCGGCGCGGTGGATACGTCCGGGGATATCGTGCCCCGGCGCCTGTTGAGCTCGTTTGTCGCGGGCGCGAAGACAGACTGACCCACTCAATGGGTGCAGGTTGGTAGCAATGGAGACTGCAAATATGCGTGGTCTCCGACATTCATCATCTAGGCATATTGCTTACTGGAGAGACAGATGGCACTTACCGCCGAACAGAAGTCCGAGATCGTCACCGAGTATAGCCGTGGCGAGAACGACACCGGCTCCCCCGAGGTTCAGGTGGCCCTGCTGAGCGCCAACATCAACGGCCTGCAGGATCACTTCAAGACCAACAAGCAGGATCACCACTCGCGTCGTGGTCTGATCCGCATGGTCAACCAGCGCCGTAAGCTGCTGGACTACCTCAAGCGTAAAGACTTTGAACGCTATCAGTCCCTGATCCAGCGTCTCGGTCTGCGTCGCTAAGACGTTCAGACGTTCAGACGGTGGTGCAGGCTCGGAGACGTCGAAGCTTTCGATAGTCCCTGATCCAGCGTCTCGGTCTGCGTCGCTAAGCAGTTCCAGGCTTAGCAGTTCCAGGCTTAGCGGAGACGACTCCGCAGAGCCGGCGCCATTGGCGCCAGACAACGGGCAGCCCTACGGGGCTGCCCGTTGTCGTTCTTGGCGTCGCCGTTTCGGGCGTTTATGTCCAGCGGAACGGGACGTCCGTCGGCGAGCCCTTGCGCCTAAGCCGAATCGACTCGCGGTCCTTGACCTTTGTGGTGGCCCTTGACGCCGTGACCCCCTAAAATAGTGGCCGAGTCAAAAAGACCCAAACATCGAAAAGTAAAGGAAGTCGCCGTGAATCCGGTCAAGAAAACGTTTCAGTACGGTCGCAGCACCGTCACCCTGGAAACCGGGCGTATCGCCCGCCAGGCCACCGGTGCCGTCATGGTCACCATGGACGACACCGTGGTGCTGTGCACCGTGGTCGCGCGCAAGGAAGCCAATCCGGCCCAGCCGTTCTTCCCGCTGTCCGTCCATTATCAGGAAAAGACCTACGCAGTCGGCAAGATTCCCGGCGGCTTCTTCAAGCGTGAAGGCCGTCCCACCGAGAAAGAAACCCTCACCTCACGCCTGATCGATCGCCCGATTCGCCCGCTGTTCCCCAAGGGCTTCATGAACGAGGTGCAGGTCGTCTGCACCGTGCTGTCGACCGACCGCAACCATGATCCGGACATCGCGGCGTTGCTCGGTACCTCCGCGGCGCTGGCCATTTCCGGAGTGCCGTTCAAGGGCCCGATCGGTGCCGCCCGCGTCGGCTTCGACGAAGATCGTGGCTACTACTTGAACCCAACCGTCGAAGATCTTGCCAGCTCCGAGCTGAACATGGTCGTGGCCGGCACCGAGAAAGCCGTACTGATGGTCGAGTCCGAAGCGGCGGAGCTGCTCGAAGACGAGATGCTCGGCGCTGTGCTCTACGGTCACCAGGAAATGCAGGTGGCGATCTCGGCCATCAATGAACTGGTCCAGGAAGCCGGCAAGGCCAAGTGGGACTGGCAGCCTGCCACCGAGAACACCGCGCTCAAGGATGCCGTGGCGAGCGCCTTCGAGGCCAAGGTCGGCGAGGCGTATCGCGTCACCGACAAGATGCAGCGCCAGGATGCCCTGTCCGCGCTCAAGGCTCAGGCAGTTGCCGAACTCGCCGGTGAAGACGACGGCAAGTTCGACAAGGGTGAGGTCGAAGGCGCCTTCGCCGGCCTCGAGAAGCGCGTCGTACGCTCTCGCGTCGTCAAGGGCGAGCCGCGCATCGACGGCCGCGACCACAAGACCGTGCGTCCGCTGGCCATCGAAGTCGGCAGCCTGCCGAAGACCCATGGCTCGGCGGTCTTCACCCGCGGCGAGACCCAGGCCATCGTGGTGGCGACCCTCGGCACCCTGCGCGATTCTCAGCTGATCGAATCGCTGGAAGGCGAGCGCAAGGACCGCTTCTTGCTGCATTACAACTTCCCTCCCTACTCCGTGGGTGAGGCCGGCTTCATGGGCGGCCCCAAGCGCCGTGAGATCGGCCACGGTCGCCTGGCGCGTCGCGGCATCCAGGCCATGCTGCCCAAGGACGACGACTTCCCCTACACCATCCGCGTGGTGTCCGAGATCACCGAGTCCAACGGTTCAAGCTCCATGGCTTCCGTGTGTGGCTCATCCTTGGCGCTGATGGATGCCGGCGTGCCGATCAAGGCGCCGGTGGCCGGTATCGCCATGGGTCTGGTCAAGGACGCCGACGGCTACGCCGTGCTCACCGACATCCTTGGCGACGAGGATCACCTCGGCGACATGGACTTCAAGGTGGCTGGCTCCGCCGAAGGCGTGACCGCGCTGCAGATGGACATCAAGATCGAAGGCATCGACGAGCAGATCATGGAAACGGCGCTGACTCAGGCCCATGAGGCTCGCCTGCATATCCTCGAGCAGATGAACGCCGTGATCGGCGAGAGCCGTGCGGACGTGTCCGACAACGCGCCGTCCATGGCCACCATCAAGATCGCTCCGGACAAGATTCGCGACGTGATCGGCAAGGGCGGTGCGACCATCCGCAAGATCTGCGAAGACACCGGCGCCTCCATCGACCTCGACGACGATGGCACCGTGCGTATCTACGCCGAGGACAAGAAGGCCGCCAAGAAGGCCATCGATACGGTGCTGGCGATCACCGCGGAAGCCGAGATCAACAAGCTCTATCGTGGCAAGGTGGTGCGTATCGCCGATTTTGGCGCCTTCGTCAACATCATGCCCGGCACCGACGGCCTGGTGCACATTTCCCAGATCGTGGCCGAGCGTGTCAATGACGTGCGCGACTTCCTGAATGAAGGCGACGAGATCGTGGTCAAGGTGCTCGACATCGACAACCGCAATCGCGTCAAGCTGACCATCAAGGAAATGACCGACGAAGAGAAGGCAGCGTTCGAGGCTGAGGAGGCCGCGACCGAAGCCTGATCGATCGGTGGATCGAGTAACGCCCCCGTCGCCTGCGCCTCGGGGGCGTTCTTGTGTCAGGCCGGGGGCTTTGACCCGGTCGCCGGCGCGCGGCCTGATGACGAGCAAGGGCGGCGAGCAAGGAGTCCGGTCTCGGGCGTCGTGAAAGGGGATGGCAGGGAGAAGGACGATGGGGAAAACGACATCGGAGTCGTCGGTGGACAACGTGAAGACCACCACGGCAAGGCGTGACTGGTGGGCGGTGGTGGCGGTCATGATCGGGATCTTCCTGTTGGTGACCGCCGAGCAGCTGCCGATTGGGCTATTGTCCCAGGTCGCGGCGTCGCTATCGGTGACGCCGGGGGTGGCAGGCTTGATGATCACCGTGCCGGGCGTGGTGGCGGCCTTTGCCGCGCCGCTATTGCCGGTGGCGGTGGGGCGCCTGGATCGGCGCATCATGTTGACCGCGCTGATGGCGCTGATGACCCTGGCGAGCCTGGCCGGGGCCTTCGCGGAGAGCTTCGGCTGGTTGCTGGCGACCCGGGTGCTGGTCGGTATCTGCATCGGCGGCTTCTGGGCCATCGCCGGCGGGCTGGCGTCTCGTCTGGTGGCGCTCGAGCAGGTGCCAAGGGCCATGGCGGTAATCTTCAGTGGGGTGGCCGGGGCCTCCGTGCTGGGGGTGCCGGCAGGCACCTGGCTCGGTGACCTGACCGATTGGCGCACCGCCTTCATCGCCATGGCCGCGTTGAGTCTGGTGGTGAGCGTGGCGCTATGGTGGCTGCTGCCGGCATTGCCGGCCCGCGAGCCGGTACGCTTGACCAGCCTCAGCGGTCAGTTCGTTAGCCGCGGCGTGCGTGTCGGCGTCATCGCCACGGCCCTGATCGTCGTGGGCCACTTCGCCGCTTACACCTTTATCAGCCCGATCCTGCAGGACATCGCCGGGGTTCCCGTGGCCAGCGTCAGCGGCCTGCTGCTGCTTTATGGAGGGGCGGGCCTTGCGGGCAATTTCCTCGCCGGCACCGCGGCGGGCCGTCGGCCCTATCGCACCGTGCTGGTGATTCCGATCCTGCTCGCATTGGCGACGCTGGCCTTTCCCTGGCTGGGCCGTGAGCCGGCCACGGCCATACCGCTCTTGATGCTGTGGGGAGCGGTGTTCGGCAGCATCTCGGTCAGCCTGCAGACCTGGATCCTCAAGAGCGCGCCCAACGCCGAGGCGGCCACTGCGCTGATGGCGTTTGTCTTCAACCTGTCGATCGGCTTCGGTGCCATGGCCGGTGGCCAGGTGGTGGACGCGCTGAGTCTCGAGGGGGTGCTCTATATCGCCGGTGGCCTGTTTGCCTTGGCGGCGGTGATCGTGGCACGCACACCGGCAAGCGCGGTCGGGCGCGGCGATAGCGCATAAGGCGCAGAGACAGCCCTTCACGAAGGCGCCATGAGGCCAGCTCTCGACGATGCGCCCCCAGGAGAAAGCACCATGCAATGGCGTGCTCTGAAGTACTTCGATACCGTCGCGCGCTGTCGCTCGCTGCGTCAGGCCGCTGCGCGTCTGCACATCGCGCCGACGGCGGTCAGCCGCCAGATCGATCAACTCGAGCATCAACTCGGTGCGCCCTTGCTCGAGCGTGGCCCCGAGGGCATCCGCCTGACCGCCGCCGGGGAATTGCTTGCCGAACAGGCACGAAGGACGCTGCGGGATCTTGAGCGTGTCGAGGCACGCATCGCCGACCTTCAGGGAATGCGCACAGGGCGGGTCGCCATCGAAGCCGCTGAAGGGCTCGTGTCCAGCCTGCTGACGCCGGCGCTGACCGATCTCAATCGGGATTATCCACGCCTCGAGTTCGATATCGCCATCGCCAGCGCCGGTGGTGTCATCGATGCCCTGCGCCGAGGCGACACCGATATCGGCCTGGCGTTTTTCCTGCCGCCACGGGACGATATTTTGCGGGTGGCGACGGCGGGACTCGAGCACTGCGTGGTGATGGCACCCAGCCACCCGCTGGCTGCTGACGAGGAGGTGTCATTGGAAGCGGCGTTGGCTCATCCGCTGGCCTTGCCGGATGATTCCTACGGCGTGCGTCAGGCGCTGGACCGCGCGGCCAAGTCTCGGGGGTTGCAGTATGCACCGAGCTTTACCACGGCGTCGCTCGAAACTCAGAAGGCCCTGGCCATGGCAGGTGCCGCCGTGCTGATCCTGCCGGCCATGGCGGTGGCCCGTGAATGTCAGCAAGGGACCCTGACGGCGGTGCCGCTGGAAGAGGGCGCGCTGGGGTGGGCGAGGATCGATCTATGCATTTATCGTCATCGCTCGCCGAGCCCCGCCGTGCAGACCTGTCTGGAGCGGCTCGAGACGGCGCTCGGCGGCTGGGCGGCTGAGCTGTGATGGACTGAGTGAACACAAATTGTGAGCGCAGAGTGCCTGTGATTGTGATGGCGGTGTTCATCGGCGACTTCCATGCTGAGGGGAATACCGAAACGGAGTCGCCGGAATGGAAGCCTGCCTGAACTACACCACCCGACAACTCGTCGCCGCCTATCGCCGCCGCGAGCTATCGCCGACGCTGATGGCCGAGGCGCTGATCGACCATGTGCAGCGCTGGGAGCCGCGTATCAATGCGCTGTACGCTTACGATCCCGAGCGCTTTCTCGAGGCCGCCCGGGATGCCACGCGGCGCTGGGACAAGGGCGCGCCAATGGGGCCGCTTGATGGCGTGCCGGTGACCCTGAAGGAGTTGATCGCGACTCGCGGCACGCCGATTCCCCATGGCACGCTCGCCGGTGCCGGGACAGCCGGGCAAGGCCACCCACCGGCGCAGGACGATGCGCCGGCAACACAGCGCCTCGCCGAAGACGGCGCCTTGCTGCTCGGCAAGACCACCTGCCCGGATTTCGGCATGTTGTCGTCGGGGCGCTCCTCGTTTCATGGTCTGACGCGTAACCCCTGGGATACCGAGCTCAATACCGGTGGGTCGAGTTCGGGCGCCGGGGCGGCGGCGGCGGCGGGGTATGGCCCGTTGCATCTGGGCACGGATATCGGCGGATCGATTCGCCTGCCGGCGGCCTGGTGCGGTCTGGTCGGCTTCAAGCCGAGCCTTGGTCGGGTGCCGATCGACCCTTACTATGTGGGCCGCTGCGCGGGTCCGATGACGCGTACGGTGGATGACGCCGCGTTGATGATGGCGACGCTGTCGCGCAGCGATACCCGGGATGCCATGCGCCTTCCGCCCAGCGAGATCGACTGGAGTGCGCCGGGCGGTGGCGTTGGCGGGATGCGCATCGGCGTGATGCTCGATGCCGGCTGTGGGCTGGTGCCCGACCCTCAGGTGCTGGCGTGCATCGAGCAGGCGGCGAGGCAGTTCGAGCAGGCGGGTGCCACCCTAGTCCCTATCGCCCCGGTCATGACGCGGGACATGCTCGATGGCCTGGAGCGTTTCTGGCGGGCACGCCAGTTCAGTGAGCTCGAGCGACTCTCGCCGCAGGAGCGGGCCAGGGCACTGCCGGAAATTCTGGCCTGGGCGGATGACGGTGCAAAGCTCTCCGGGGTGGACGTGGTGCGCGGTTTCGAGCAGACGATGACCATGCGGCGGGCCACCGAGGCGGTGTTCGAGGATGTCGATGCGCTGTTGAGCCCGACCGCCCCCAATCTTGCTTTCCCGGCAGAGTGGCCGTCCCCGACCAACGATCCGTCGCAGCCGTTTGAACATATCGTGTTTACTGTGCCTTGGAACATGGGCGAGCAGCCGGCTATCTCGTTAAATGGCGGGTTCTGCCGTGATGGCATGCCCATCGGCCTGCAGATCGTGGCGCCGCGCTTCGAGGATCTGCGGGCTCTGCAGTTGGCCCGGTCCTTCGAGCAGTGGCGCGGACCGATCGGCCAGTGGCCGAGCCCGCCGTGATCGAACATCGCCCGAGCGCCGCCTATGTTTGAGCACGGCCCCGGAAACCCGCGGTCGAGAGCGCCAGGCGTTCTCGCCGTGGCCAACTAACGAGACAAGGAGTCTTCCGTGCGTCGATCCTTCCTGTTGCCGACCAGCTGGCGTGGCTGGTGTGTGCTGGTGTGCTTCGCGCTGGTCATCGCGGCCGGCCTGTGGCCGGTCATCGAGCTGGTCAATCGGGGTGGCCTGGTGTTCGGCCTGCCCGCCCTGGTGACCTGGAGCTACGTGATCCTGCTTGGCTGCTGCGCGGTGATGGCGCTGGGCAACCTGCTGATCCGGGAGATCGATGATGAATAGCTCCTGGCCGCTGATCATCACCCTTGGCTACATCGTGATTGCCATCGTCATCGGGCTTGGCGCCCGAGGGCGGCGCCAGATGAGCTCGCTGGAAGAATGGGGAGTGGCGGGGCGCAGCATGGGGCCGATGACGCTGTATCTGTTGATCGCCGCCGGCAGCGTCAGCGCCTATACCTTCATGGGGGCACCCGGCTGGGCCTATGCCAAGGGCATTCCGGTGTTCTATGTGGTGATCTATCTCGGCTATCTGGCGCTGGTGGCCTGGTACTTCGGCCCCAAGGTATGGGCCTTCGGTGCCAGGTTTGGCCATGTCACCCAGGCCAGTGCCATCGCCGATCGCTACCAGAGCCCCGTGCTGGGTGCCCTGGCGGCGCTGGTCATGTCGGTGGGCTCGATAGCCTATGCGGTGCTGCAGACCATTGGCTCGGCCTACATCCTGTTTGTCATGAGCGGTGGGGCGATTCCCGTCTGGGTCGGGGTCATCCTGGTGCTGTGTTGTATCGCCATCTACCTCTACGCCAGCGGTCAGCGCGCGATCGGCAAGACCAATGTCTTCCAGGGCGTACTGATGTTCATCGTGGCCTGGGCGGTCGGCCTGTGGGCGACCCACACCGCGACGGGTAGCTGGGGCTTCGCCGAGGTCTTTTCTCGCCTCGCCGTTGAGGCTCCGGAGTATCTATCGCTGCCCGGGGCAGGTGGTGACATGAGTTTCGCTTTCTGGACGACCTCCATCGTCGTGTCGATGCTGTCGTTTATGCCGCCGGTCTGGACCCAGTGGATGAGCGCTACCTCGGCGCGCACCATTCGACGCGCCGCCACCTGGTTGCCGACCTACTATCTGGTCATCCTGCCGATGGTGGTGGTGGGCTTCATCGGCATCTTCGCGATGCCACAGCTCGCCCGGGCGGACACGGTCGCGCTGGAGTATGCCATGCAGCACCTGCCGGTGGTGTTGGTCGGGCTACTGGGGGCGGGTACGCTGGCGGCGTCGATGTCGTCGTCTGAGCCGTTCATCCACTCGGTGGCTCTGACCTATGCCAAGGACGTCTTCCAACCGTTGTTCAAGCTCTCGGACGCGACGGCGGGCAAGCTGGCGCGCTGGATGATCTTTCCCCTGATGGCGCTGGTCATCGCACCGCTGGCCATCGCCGAGCCCGGTAATCTGGTGATGATCCTGCTGATCGGGTTGGGCTTTGCCTCCCAGGTGCTGCCGGCCTTTATAGGCATGTTCTTCTGGAAGAAGGCGACGGCGCTCGGGGTAGGCGCTGGTATCGGCGTGGGTTTTCTCGTCACCGTCGCCTTCACCACCCTGTGGCCGCATCCACTCGGCGTGCACGCCGGCTTCTGGGGGCTGATGGTCAACTTGCCGGTGTTCTGGCTGGTGTCACGGATCACAGCGCCGGTGGCGGATGACGTCGTCGAGCGCTTCTTTCGCATCGCGGCCCCCTGGCAGTATCGCGCCGACAAGGCGACCCACGGCCTGGCATCTGCCGAGACGCGGTGATGGGGGGGCGACGTGATCGGTCCGGTCGGTGGCCGAGCCTGGTGCTTAGTCGCAAACACCCGCCGCGAGCATCGGTCGCAAACAACAGGCAAAGTGCGATGAGCCAAAGAAAAGCCCCCGCCTCGGCGGGGGCTTCAGTACCTGCAGATGGGACGACGTTGTCGCGTCTAGCGCTCGATCGCCAGCGCCACGCCCTGACCGCCACCGATACACAGGGTGGCAAGGCCCTTCTTGGCGTCCCGGGCGATCATCTCGTGGACCAGGGTCACCAGCACGCGGCAGCCGGAGGCGCCGATGGGGTGGCCAATGGCGATGGCGCCACCGTTGACGTTGATCTTCGCGGTATCCCAGCCGAGTTCCTTGTTGACCGAGATGGCCTGGGCGGCGAAGGCTTCATTGGCCTCGACCAGGTCCAGGTCATCGAGGCTCCAGCCGGCCTTCTCGAGGCAGCGGCGGGTCGCCGGTGCCGGGCCGATGCCCATGATCGCCGGATCGACGCCGGCGTTGGCGTAGGCCTTGATGCGTGCCAGCGGCTCGAGGCCGAGCTCCTTGGCCTTCTCGGCGGAGCACAGCATGACCACGGCGGCACCGTCATTCAGTGATGAGGCATTGCCGGCGGTCACGCTGCCGTCCTTCTTGAAGGCCGGGCGCATGGTGCCGAGCTTCTCGGCGCTGACTTCACGGGGGTTCTCATCGGTGTCGAAGACCACCGGATCGCCCTTGCGCTGGGGGATCTCGATCGGCACGATCTGGCCCTTGAAGCGGCCTTCCTTGATGGCGGCAGAGGCCTTCTGCTGAGAGCCGGCCGCGAAAGCGTCCATCTCCTCACGGCTGATGTCGTATTTCTCGCCCAGGTTCTCGGCGGTGATACCCATGTGATAGCCGTTGAAGGCATCCCACAGGCCGTCGTGAACCATGGTGTCGATGGCCTTCCAGTCGCCCATGCGCTGGCCATTGCGCGAGTTCGGCAGCACGTGGGGCGACAGGGACATGTTTTCCTGGCCGCCGGCGATGATCACGTCGGCGTCGCCCAGCAGGATGGCCTGGGTGCCGAGGTGCAAGGCCTTGAGGCCGGAGCCGCAGACCTTGTTGATGGTCATGGCGGGCACGGCATCGGGCAGGCCGGCCTTGATGGAGGCTTGGCGGGCGGGGTTCTGGCCGACGCCGGCGGTCAGTACCTGCCCCAGCAGGACCTCGTCGATCTGTTCCGGTGCGACGCCGGTCTGGGCCATCACGTCCTTGATCACGGCGGCGCCGAGATCGCTGGCGGGGATGCCGGCCAACGAGCCTCCGAAAGAACCAACGGCGGTACGGCGGGCTGCAACGATCACCACTTCTCGCATGGAGAGTCTCCTGACATTAGGGGCTTTCTTGAGGGCTATCCCTTCAGCATAGGGAGCCTTGTGCACTGCGACAATCCCCAAGCGTGCGGTTTTGACGGGGGACTTTAGTATAGCGGCCGAGATCAACTCTGCGCGTTCGTAGGCCATTAGCGCATAGCAGCATAGAGCGTCACGCGCGACCGAGGTGCGCCGAACCGCTGGGCCAGCGCCGGCGGGGGCAAGCCCGGTGGCACAGGTGACGGGCTCACGGCACGCAGCACTAGGCGCTGGCGCCTTCGCCGAGCGCCGCCGCCAGGCGCGCGATGACTCCCGGTAGCTCGTCCGCCCGGGTGATGCCGATGGCGCCAGTGGGGGTGATTTCCTGTTCGGGAAAGTGGTTGAAGTGGACCACCTGCATGCCGGCCTTGAGGCCCGCGTCGACGCCGACGGCGGCGTCATCGATCACCACGCAGCGTTCCGGCGGGTACCCCATGGCCGCGGCGGCGGCCAGGTAGAGCCCGGGATCCGGTTTCCACACCTTGAGCTCATAGGCGCTGAACAGGTTGTCGGCGAAGTGCGGCGCCAGGCCGCTAGCCCCCATGGCGCAGCGAATCTTGGCCAGCGGACCGTTGGAGACCACCGCCTTGGGATAGCTTGCCAGTCGGGTCAGTGCCTCGGGCATGTCGCCGACCGGCATCAGCTCCGCCAGCATGCGCTCTTCCATGCGCGAACGCATGCCGGCCTCGAGACGGTCACGGGCGGTATCGTCCAGGGCCTGGAAGCGGCGCTCCAGGGTCAACACGATGTCGAGAAAGCGGACGCCGCGAAACTCTTCCATGTACTGGGTGGCCGTGAACGGCAGGCCGAACGGTGGCAGGACCTCTGCCATGACCTCGGCCAGCAGGATCTCGCTATCGACCAGGGTGCCGTCGGAGTCGAACAGCAGGCATAACCCAGCAGCATGGGGGGCGGTGGGCGATGCGGAGCGTGAAGCGCAAGGGTCGGACATGCAGACCTCGAAGGAAGCAGGGAGCGGTAGTCGAACGGTCGGGGCCGCCCAGTGTAGCGAAGATTCACAGACACTGGGGGCGCCGGGGCGGGTGCCACGAACCGGGGGCGATATCAGACAAAGTCCGGGGCAATCAGGCGCGGAATCGCCAGCACCAGGTCGGGGTAGACGATCAGCAGGACGATCACGCCGAGCATGATGGCCAGGTACAGCAATGTCGTCGCCAGTGCCTTGAGCAGCGGAATGCCGCCGATCTTGGCCGAGATCATCAGGCACAGCCCGTAAGGAGGTGTGATCAAGCCAAGGCCCAGTGCCATGACGCCGATGACGCCGAACTGCACCGGATGGATTCCGGCCTGCATGGCCAGCGGTTGGAAGATCGGCGCCATGATGGCCATCGCCGGCAGCGAGTCCATGAAGGTACCGATCAGCAGCATCACCGCGGTCATGATCAGCAGAAGCGTCACCGGGTCGGTGATCGAGACACCGGCCATTAGTTTCGGCGGGATCTGATAGAAGCTGATCAGGTAGCCGAATATTGCCGCACCGACCAGGCTGAACAGGGACAGTGAGCACAGCCGCACGGTGTCGGTGGACGCGTCCAGCACCTGCCGAAAAGTGAGTTCTCGGTAGACCACGAAGCCGAGCACCAGGGCATACAGCACCGCGATCACGGCGGCCTCGGTGGGGGTGACCAGGCCCAGGGTGATGCCGCCGATGATGACGATGGGGATGCCGGCGGCGAGCAGACCATCCTTGCCCGAACGCATCACATCGGACAGCGCTGCCCGTGGCCGGATCGGCACGTCGTAGCGGCGGACATAGCCGACATTCAGCGCCAGCTGGGCGATGCCGATCATCACCCCGGGGAGGATGCCACCGAGAAAGAGGCCGGCGATCGACGTGTTGGTCAGGGCGCCCCAGACGATCATGTTGATCGAGGGCGGGATAATGATGCCCATGACCGATGACGCCGCGGTTACCGCCACGGCGAAGTGGGTCGGGTAGCCTTCCCGCTGCATGGCGGGAATCAGCACCGTTCCGATGCCGGCGCTGTCGGCGGTGGAGGAGCCGGAAACGCCGGCAAACAGCATGCTGACCATGACATTGACGTGGGCCAAGGCGCCCTTGACGTGGCCGACCAGGCGCATGCACAGGGTGATCAAGCGGTCGGTGATGCGGGCGGCATTCATCAGGTTGCCGGCCAGCAGGAACAGCGGCACCGCCAGCAGGACGAAAGAATCCATGCCGTTGTACATGCGCTGGAACATGACCCAGTAGGTCAGGCGTGGGTCGAGAATCACCATGCCCACTGCGGTCAGCACCAGGGCCATGGCGATGGGCACACCGATGACGATCAGTACCGCGAGCAGGCCGAACAGCAGCCAGGGCAGAATGAACAGGGCGTCCATGGAGATCATGGCGTCCTCCCGTCGTGGGGGGCGGAGGTGTGGCCGGCGTCTTGCGGGGCGAGGCCTGGGAGGTCGACGTCGTGGGACACGGTCATGGCGTCATCGACGGGGTTGGGGGTATTGAGCTCTCGCTCCATCCCTGTCATGCCGTCGAGCAGGGCCATGAGCAGACGTTGAGAGGCGAACAGGACAATAAAGACGCCAGAGACGGCGAAGGCCGAGTAGACGTAGACCATCGACATGCCCGAGGCGGTGGCGCTGCGTCTTAGCCCGGAAAGGCCGAATTCCTTGCCGTGGACGATGAACAGAAGGCCCACTGCAAGGCACGCCAGATCGCGTACCCAGCGGGTGACGAGGTCGGCGCGAGAGCCTCGTGGAAAGGCCTCGAGAACGAAATGGTCGGCGTGCAGCACGCCGATGGCGGTACCGAGCATGATCATCCACTGGAAGGCGAAGCGGCTGAATTCCTCGGTCCAGTAGAGCCGCGGCAGCAGCGGCAGGTTGCGGCTGACGATCTGATAGATGATCAGCGCGATGAAGCCGAAAAGCAGCGCCAGCAAGAGCCAGTGCAGCAGTCGCTCCAGGATTCGATTGACGCATGCGAGACCGTGCAGGAAGTGCCTCATGGTCGCTTCCTCATGAATGGGATAGGACGTTTGGGCTGGCATTCGCCGGGGCCACTGGCCCCGGCGAATGCACCTGTGCCGGCTTACTCGGCGTCGATGATCTTCTGGTGCAGTTCGGTGAGGCCCATTTCTTCGATGACCTCGGCCAGCGGCTCACGCACGACCTCCTGCATCTTCTCTCGGTCCATCTCGTACAGGGTGGCGCCTTCCTCGACCAGCGTGTCCAAGGCTTCGGCATCCTGCTTGAGCTGGATCTCACGGGCGTAACTGGCGGCCTCGCTGGCCGCTTCCATCACCGCTTGGCGCTGGGTGTCGTCAAGCCGGTCCCAGGACATCTCGGACAGGGTCAGCAGGCGCACGGTAATGTCGTGCTCGGACAGACCGATGTGCGGGGCGACCTCGTGGAAGCGCATGCGATGAATCCACTCGGCTTCGTTGAGTAGCCCGTCGATGGCACCAAGCTGGAGCCCGGTGTAGATCTCCTTCCAGGCCATGACCGTCGGTACGGCGCCGAGTGCGGACCAGGCGGTGATCAGCGGCTTGGTCGGGTTGGTGCGCAGCTTCATGCCTTCGAGGTCGTCGAGGGTCTCGAGCGGCCGAGTGGAGACGATCTGACGCTTGCCGCCACCGAAGAAGGCCAGCACCTTCACTCCGGTCTCGGCGGTGATCTGATCGGCGATCTCGCGCCCTACCTCGCCATCGAGCACGGCCTCCCAGTGGGCCTGATCGCGGTACAGGAACGGGATCGAGAAGACATTGGCGGTGGGCGAGAAGTCGGTGATCAGGCCCGGATTGATGATCGACATGTCGAGGGCGCCGGCCATCTGCTGCTCGAACATCTCGGTTTCGTGGCCGAGCACGGAGTTGCCCATGATCTGGACGCCGAGATCGCCGTCTGTCTTCTCCTCGATCAGTTCCTTGAAGCGGGTCGCGCCGAGGTGGTAGGCGGTGTCTTCGGTGCCGCCATGGCCGAAACGTAAATCGAAGGCCTGGGCGGAGGACGCAAGGCCAAGGCCGGCCAGCAGGGTGGCACCGGCGATGGCGCCGGTAGTCAGTCGGCGCAGGACCGTGCGGTTCGGCGTCGAGCGAGTCTGGTGGGTGCTGTGCATGTGTTTCCCCGTAATCGTTGTGTGTTGTCGGGTATCTAGCGTGGCCGGGTATCGAAGGTGGAAGGCCCCGGCGGGCCCATGTGAAGGCGTATGGCGTCGTCGAGACGGGTCCAGTCCACGTGCCCCAAGTAGCGTCGCGCGTTACCCCTTGAGCACTTCCTCGTTGACGGGACTGATGGGGCGTTCGCCGCGGAGGGCCAGGCGAATATTGTCCACCGCACGCTGGGCCATGGCGGTGCGGGTCTCGTTAGTCGCCGAACCGATGTGCGGCAAGGCGACCACGTTGTTCATCTGCGGCAGCGGCGAATCCGCGGCCAAAGGCTCGTGCTCGAACACGTCGAGGCCGGCGGCGTGCAGGGTGCCGTCACCGAGCGCCTCGATCATCGCCGCTTCGTCCACCACCTTGCCGCGGGCGATATTGACGAAACAGGCGCCGGGCTTCATCTGGGCGAATTCGCGGGCGCCGAACAGCTTCTCGGTTTCGGCAGACAGCGGTACGGTGACACAGACGATATCCGCCTCGGCGAGCAGCTGGTCGAATTCGCGTCGTTTGGCGCCGAGCTCGCGCTCGAGATCGGGCTTGGGCGAGGCCTTGGTGTAGAGGATGTTCATGCCGAAGCCGAGTGCGCCGCGGCGGGCCACGGCGGCACCGATGCGGCCCATGCCGACCATGCCGAGGGTCTTGCCGTGGACGTCGCTGCCATACAGATCGCTGCCGATGCTTTCGGTCCAGTTGCCCTCCTTGATCAGCTGCGCCAGCTCGATCGCCCGGCGGGCGGTGCACATGATCAGCAGAAAGCCGGTATCGGCGGTGGTCTCGGTGAGTACATCCGGGGTGTTGCATAGCAGGATGCCGCGGCGTGTCAGCTCGTCCACCGGGTAGTTGTCGTAGCCCACCGAGATGCTGGCGATGGCCTCAAGGTTCGGCGCCCGGTCGAGCAGTGTGGGGGTGATAGCAAGGCTGGAGCCGACCAGGCCATGGGCATGCCCCAGGGCGTCGAGAAAGGCAGGGTCCTCGACGCTTGCGGTATCGGGCAGGTAGTCGACGCTGAAGTCCTGCTCCAGGGCGGAAAGTTGTTCGTCACTGATCTGGCGGAATACCAGGATTCGCTTGGTCATGGGATGTCCTTGGGGTTGTCGGTGTCGCATCAGGCGACTCGCATACGCGCTCGATCGTGCCGGGCGGCGGGGGAACCTGGCGCCTTGGATGGCGCCAACCGGCCTAGTCGGCAAGGGTGGCTTCGAGTCGGGCCAGGGCCGCCCGGTCCGGCAGGCCCTCCATGTCACCGAGCACTTGCACTGCCTCGGCGCCAATCAGGTTCGCGCGCTGCAGCGCCTGGCGCGGGGCCAGGCCATCGAGCATGGCGCTGACAAAACCCACCGCGAAGCCATCTCCGGCGCCGACGGTGTCGATCACCTTGGCAACCGCAACGCCGGCGACGCTGAACGCCTGTTCTGTGCCACCGATGCGGCCGCGATAGTAGCTGCCCTCCGGACCCAGCTTGATCACCACCGCCTCCGCTCCCTGATCGAGGTAGAAACCGGCGATGTCATGGGGCGTTTCGAAGCCGGTCAGCAGCCGGCCCTCGGCGAGCCCGGGCAGGACCCAGTGGGCCTTGGCGGCCATGGCGTTCAAGGTGTCGCGCATCCCCGTCTCGCTGGCCCACAGGGTCGGGCGCAGATTGGGGTCGAAGGAGACGCTGGCGCCGTTGCGGCGGGCTTCGTCGAGCAGGTGCCAGGACAGCTCGCGGCAGCTCGCCGATACCGCCGGCGGGATGCCGGTAGCGTGCAGGTGACGCAACGCACTGACGTCGACATTAGCCGCGTCGGCCGGTGATAGGTGGCTGGCGGCGCTGCCCTTGCGCATGTACTCGGTACGAGGGTCGGCACCTTCGAGCGCTCGCTCCTTGAACATCAGTCCCGTGGGGTTGCTGGGGTCGGTGATGAGGTGTCGGCAATCGAGCCCTTCGGCCTCGAGCTTGGTACGCAGGTAGCGGCCGAAGCTGTCGTCGCCGACGCGGCTCAGCCAGCCAACGGAGAAGCCCAGCCGAGCCAGCCCGATGGCAACGTTGGTATCGGCGCCGGCGATGCGGCGCGAGAAGCCTTCGATCTGAGCCAGGTCGCCGGGAACGTCGGCGACGAACAGGGTCATGGCTTCGCCAAAGGAGAGAACCTCGGGGGCATGGGGTGTGGTCATGGGGGCCTCTATCAAACAATGGGGACAAGGATGGCGCAATGACGATGTGGGATCGCGTCAGCCGGGCGAAAGCTGGGTCGAGCCCCGCGCAATCAGGTGTGGCGCGAACAGCAGGCGGCGTGGTGCGCGGCCAGCCTGCGAGGCCGGTCGGTTGCGCAAGGCGTTGAGGGCCGCCTGGCCGATATCATCGGTGGGCTGGGCCAGGGTGGTGATGCCGGGGTCGACCAGGTCACACCAGTCCAACTCGTCGATGCCTATCAGGCCCAGGGGGCCGAGGGAAATGCCTCGGCGGTGACAACAACGTGTCATGGCCAGGGTGACCTGGCCGTTGCCGCAGAGGATGGCGGCGGGGCCCATCGCGTCGGAAGCTTGGTCGTCGCGTTCGGGTGAGGTCAGTCTGTCCAGCGCCGCCGCCAGTGCGTCATCATCACCGAGGTCGGTGCTGAGCGTTTCTCCGGTGAGCCGGTGTTCGGCGCAACGGGCCTGGAAGCGGTCCAGGCGGGCCTGGCGAGAGCTGGCTTGGGCCGGGGGTTCGGTGATGAACAGCAGGCGTCGGTAGCCCTGGCCGATCAGGTGGTCCAGCGCCATGTCGACGGCGGCGGCGTTATCGAGCCCGACCTCATCGGCGTCCACGCCGGCCAGGGCGCGGTCCAGTAGCACCACCGGCGTTCCGCCGTCGGCGAGCTGTGACAGCGCCTCGCTGTAGCGCCCCGCGGCGTTCACCACCAGCCCCTCGATACGATAGGACGACAGCAGGGCCAGGTGCTTGCGCTCCTGCTCCGGGTCGTTGTCGGTGTTGCACACCATCAGCGACAGGCCCTGCTCACGGCAGGCCTGTTCGACGCCATGCATGACCGCCACCGAAAAAGGATTGCGGATGTCGGCGACCAGCATGCCGATCAACCCGGAGGGGCCGCCCTTCAGGCCCCGAGCCATGGGGTTGGGTTGGTAGCCGAGGCGCTCGGCGGCGGCGATGATACGCCGGCTCATGTCGGCGGAGAGGCGATCACGCTCACCGCTGTAGTAGCGCGACACACTGGTCTTGGAAACGCCGGCGGCGCTGGCGACTTCCAGGATGGTGGCGCGTCTGGGGCGCTGCGACATGGCCTGGGCTCCGACGATGAAGAAGAATGGGAACGTTCCCATCGTAGAGGGTCAGGGTTTTTCGCCGCAAGTCACCCGAGGTTAGACATAGGTCGCGTATTTACCTAGAACCATGAATGGCGGCGTATTTTTTCCATCGCAGGCTCGCCGGACAGCACCCCGAGGCGGCCCTGGGCGCCGCCGCGCAAGTAGCGTTGGGCGCAGAGGCTCGACGAGTCAGTAGCGGCAGGGCCCTGGCCGCAACGCCACCGTCGGCTACGCTGGGCACTGGGCCAGCGGCGGACACAACCGCGCCGGCCACGGAGCGCCGATGAGGGTTCGTTATCGAACATGGGGCGCTCGTGCGTTGCGCAGAGCGGCCCGGGAGGAGAGTCGCGAGGCGTGGCCTAGCCTAGCCTAGCCGTGAGAGGCCCTGACGGAATGACGCTCGCGGTCGCGCTGGATGCGCCCTATGACGGTCGGCAACTGGAACATGCTGGTGATGGTGTGAGCGCCTTCGGGAGTCTCTTCGGCGTCGGCGAAGCGGTTCAGATGGATGACCGTCATGCCCGCGGCAAGGGCGGAACGCACGCCGACGATGGCGTCATCGATGGCGATGCAGTCCTCGGCGGCGTAGCCCATGATGCTTGCCGCGTGGAGGTACAGGCACGGGTCCGGCTTCCAGCAGTTGGCGGTGTAGCCGCTGAACAGGCGGTTGCCGAAGACCTCGGTGAGACCAACGGTCTTGAGCGAGGTGCGTACCTTGTTCTCGGGGCCATTCGAGACCACACCCATGGCGTAGGTCATCAGCGTTGCCAGTGCCTCGGTGGCACCCGCGATGGGTGTCAGGTCAGTTTCCAGGCGCCGATTGAGGTTGGCGCGCATGGTGGCTTCGACTGCCTCGAGGTGCTTCGGGTCGACGCTGCCGTGTTGGGCTTCCAGGGTCGCGACAATATTGCGGAATCGCGCCCCGCGAAAATCTCCCATGTAGTCTTCCGTTCGAAACGGTAACCCGGCAGCGGAGAGGCTGGCGGCCATTTCGGCGGCCAGCAAGGGCTCGCTGTCAACCAGGGTTCCGTCGCAGTCGAACAGAAGGCAGAGAGGGCCAGACATGGTCGAACCTCGCAAATCGTGCAGTCAGGTTATCGAACAGTGTTGCAGATTTCGCCGCAGTCTGCCTGTGTTCGAAGGCGAAAACCACATTTTTTGAACACTGTTTTTCAACGTGCCCAGAAACGCATAGTGGCGTCGCAGCATCCCTCGGTTGGGTGTGCTGAAGGGATTCGCTATGCTGGTTGTGACACGTTCTCTTTCCGACTTTTTCGCCGCCGGGCCTCGTGCCCTAAGGATTCTGCCATGAAGGAAGACACGCTCTGGTCATTGATTGGCGCTACCGCCGCGGTCAGCGCGGCGGTATTGGCCCGCCGAGCCGCAGGCCGTGCCTACCGAAAGGCGACCGACCGCGATCCCCCCACCGCGCCGGATCGCGATGACACGGGCTGGCGCGAGGCGATCGCCTGGGGGGCAGCCACCGGCATGCTGGTTGGTGTCGTCCGGGTGGTCGGGCGCAGTGCCGGGCGCAAGGCACTCGCCAAGACGAGAGGCCAGCGTCGCCTGGCACGTCTCAAGCGCTAGCTGCGTGTCGCCCGGAGCAGCTCCTGCTCGTCGCGGGGACGGCTCTCGGCTCTCATTGTCGTGGGGGTGGCTCTCGCCGCTTTCGCGCGAGTGGTGCCGGGTCGGCTTTTACGGCTTTTTGTCATGAGGGCGACTCTCGCCGCTCCTGGGGCTTGTCTCGGGCCGAGGGGCGCCACGGTCGCGGCGGTGTCCTGCCGTCACTCGGTTCTCGCACATATTGCGCCGCTTCGCGCGGAGGTGGCTGGCCAGGCACAGGGTGGTAAGTCTTTCATAACTCCGATGTGATTCACTTGCTTGACGTGTGGCATCGAGCGGGGGCTTTTCCGTACTGCATCCCTGACGGCGGTGTCGTGTCGTTCACTCCGGTCCCGGGAAGCTTACCCTATGACGTCGCTATGGAAGGCCTATCGCTTCGTGCGGCGCGAGCATGACCGCATCGACGGCGCCATGGCCCGAGATGAACTGGTCGCCATTCTCGATCGTGCCAAGGGCGCGGCGATCACCCTCAATCCACGTCCTTCGATGCTCGCCGTGGTGTTTGGTGTGGCATTGGTGCTGGTGGGGGGGCTGGGCTTTCTGGCCACGCTGGCCAGCGAAGATCCCCACGTCGTGCTGCTGGCTCTTGTGCTGGCGGGAGGCGGTCTTCTGGCCTTCGATTTTTATGCCACCGAAACCGTCGCCGACTTTCTTCGTCGGATGGTCACGCGGGCGGCGCATCTCGATTTTCGTTTTGCCGAACCAGACGTCGATCTTCGCCGGCTGCTCGAGGGGCTGCGCGGGCGCATTAGTGATTTCGCTCGGACCTATGCCGATAACGGCGAACTGGAGTATTGCCGCAAGGCGGTGGATGACCGAGTTGGCGGTGAGTACTGGGTCTATCGCTTTGCCTACGCCGAAGGCGACGACATGGACCGTCGTACCTATCACCGCAACGGTCTTATCTGTGACCTGTTCGACCTCGGGCCGGTGGATTTGTGCAACCCGCGCGAGGGCAAGTGGAAACCGCTGCGTGGGGGCGGCCTGGGTGAACGCATCGGCGAGGCGCCGTTCAGCCGCTATTTTGTTGCCTGCACCGCCGCGGACGGCGACCTGGAACGGTTTCTCACCCCCGGCGTACAAGAGGCACTGGTGCGCCTCGCCAGGGGCTATCCCGAGGTCAACGTGCAGGTCACAGAGGATCACCTGCTGTGCCTGACCTGGTCCGGGGAGGACCCGTACGCCACCTTGTTCGAGCCAGTAGTACCCGCAATGGCCGCGGCGATTCCCTACCGCCACGGCTCGTCCGGGGTCGACAAGGCCGGCGAGGACCCCGATGCCATCTATCGCTCGCTGGAGCTGCGCCTGCGCAGCCCGCGTCACCTGACCGGGCTGGAGCCTTTGCTGAACGCGTTGAAGCGGCTGCGTGAGCATCTCGAACCGAAGGCGGACGCCAGCCCACCCCGGCCGGCGGCAAAGGTGCCGCTCTCGGAGCGGGTGTTGGCACCTAGCTAGGCAGCCGATGGCTGGACGCCTGTGGAACGCTGCTGGCGTCGCCAGACAACCAGCCGTGTTGGGGGGGCGATGCAGGACGCGATGCAGGGCGCGATACCATGGCGCCTCGAAAACAACGATGCCCCCGGCCAACGTCGGGGGCATCGTTGTGCTGTTAGCCAATGTCTAGCGCAAGCTCCGGCCGCGGGACAAGCTGCGACTCGGGCCCGCCCAAGAGCTAACGGACCTTGGGATCCAGCTCGCCGCGGGCGTAACGCTCGAACATGTCGTCGAGGTTGATCGGCTTGATCTTGCTGGCGTTGCCTGCGGTGCCGAAGGCCTCGTAGCGGGCCACGCAGATGTCCTTCATGGCGCTGACGGTGAGCTTCAGGAACTTGCGCGGATCGAATTCCGCCGGGTTCTCTGCGAGGAAGCGCCGCACGGCGCCGGTCGAGGCCAGGCGCAGGTCGGTGTCGATGTTGACCTTGCGCACGCCGTGCTTGATGCCTTCGACGATTTCCTCGACTGGCACGCCGTAGGTCTCGGGGATGGCGCCGCCGAACTCGTTGATGATCGCGAGCCATTCCTGGGGCACGCTGGAGGAGCCGTGCATCACCAGATGAGTGTCGGGGATACGCTGGTGGATTTCCTTGATGCGCTGGATCGAGAGGGTGTCGCCGGTGGGCGGACGGGTAAACTTGTAGGCACCGTGGCTGGTGCCGATGGCGATGGCCAGGGCGTCCACACCGGTCGCCTTGACGAAGTCGGCGGCCTCTTCGGGATCGGTCAGCAACTGGTCCTGCTCGAGCTTGCCTTCAGCGCCGATGCCGTCTTCTTCGCCGGCCATGCCGGTCTCGAGGCTACCCAGGCAGCCGAGCTCGCCTTCGACGGAAACGCCACAGGCGTGGGCCATCTCGACCGTACGGCGGGTGACATCGACGTTGTAGTCGTAGTCGGCCGGGGTCTTGCCGTCTTCGCCGAGCGAGCCGTCCATCATGACCGAGGAGAAGCCGAGCTGGATGGAGCGCTGGCACACCGCGGGGCTGGTGCCGTGGTCCTGGTGCATGACCACGGGGATATGCGGAAACTCTTCCACGGCGGCCAGGATCAGGTGGCGCAGGAAGGGGGCGCCGGCGTACTTGCGTGCACCGGCAGAGGCCTGGAGGATGACCGGGGAGTCGGTGGCATCCGCCGCTTCCATGATGGCGCGGACCTGCTCGAGGTTGTTGACGTTGAAGGCCGGGACGCCGTAGCCGTGTTCGGCGGCGTGATCCAGCAGTTGGCGCATGCTGACAAGAGCCATGAAAGTACCTTTGCCTCAATTATGAAGGCGCGGCTTCTCGCCGCGCCGGTTGTTTCTCTGGGGGAGGGGGTCAGTCCGCAGCGGCCTCAAGGGCGGCAACGGCTGGCAGGGTCTTGCCTTCCACATACTCGAGGAAGGCGCCACCACCGGTGGAAATGTACGACACCTGGCCTTCGATGCCGTACTTGTCGATGGCCGCCAGGGTGTCGCCGCCGCCAGCAATGGAGAACGCAGCGCTCTCGGCGATGGCTCGGGACAGGGTCTCGGTGCCGCCGCCAAACTGGTCGATCTCGAACACGCCGACCGGGCCGTTCCATAAAATGGTGCCGGCGTCCTTGAGCATGGCGGCGAGAGTCGCCGCGGTGTCGGGGCCGATGTCGAGGATCATTTCGTCGTCGTTGACCTGGTTCACCGGTTTGGTGACGGCCTCGGCGGCATCGGAGAACTCGGTGGCCACGACGACATCGGTGGGCAGCGGAATCTTGACCTTGGCCATCAGCGCCTTGGCCTGGTCGACCAGGTCGGCCTCATACAGTGACTTGCCGACATTGTGACCGGCGGCGGCGATGAAGGTGTTGGCGATACCGCCACCGACGATCAGCTGGTCGCACTTGTCCGACAGCGCGGTGAGCACATCGAGCTTGGTGGATACCTTGGATCCGCCGACGATGGCGGTCATCGGTCGTTTGGGCTGGGCCAGGGCCTTGTGCAGGGCCTCAAGCTCGGCGGCCAGCAACGGGCCGGCGCAGGCGAGCTTGGCGAAGCGGGCGACGCCGTGGGTGGAGGCCTGGGCGCGGTGAGCGGTGCCGAAGGCATCCATGACGAAGACATCACAGAGCTCGGCGTAGCGCCTGGACAGCGCCTCGTCGTCTTTCTTTTCGCCGACGTTGAAGCGCACGTTTTCGAGCAGCACCACGTCGCCGTCTTCGAGCTCAGGGGCCCTGTCCAGGTAGTCGGTCATCAGGCGTACCGGGCTATCCAGCAGATCGCTCAGGCAGTCCGCCACGGGGGCCAGGGTGAACTCGTCGGCGCTTTCGCCTTCGGTGGGGCGGCCCAGGTGGCTCATCAGCAGCACCTGGGCACCGGCGTCTCGGGCGGCCTTGATGGTCGGCAGGCTGGCGCGCAGGCGAGCGTCGCTGGTCACCTTGCCGTGCTTGACGGGCACGTTGAGATCTTCGCGAATCAGTACTCGCTGGCCTCGGAGGTCGAGGTCGGTCATCTTGCGCACGTTCATGTCAGCAGATCCTTTATCTGAAAAGCCAGGGACATCACCGGCGGTCTTGACGGGGGGAGGCGTCGAGCCTGGCCATCTGGCGGGCCACGTCGAGCATACGGTTGGCAAACCCCCACTCATTGTCGAACCAGCACAGGAGTTTGAGCAGGCGGCCGCCGGCCACCCGGGTCTGAGTGGCGTCCACGATACCGGAGCGTGGATCATGGTTGAAGTCGATGGACGCCATGGGCTCTTCGGTGTAGCCGAGCAGGCCGCCCAGACGGTTCTCGCTGGCCTCGCGCAGCAGACGGTTGACCTCTCCGGCCTCGGTGTCGCGTTTGACGCAGATGGCCATGTCCATGGCCGAGACGTTGATCGTTGGCACACGCACGTGAAGACATTCGAAGCGCTCGGCCAGGTGAGGCATCAGGCGGTTGATGCCCTTGGCGAGGCCCGTATCCACCGGCACGATGGATTGCATGGCCGAGCGCGTCAGGCGCAGGTCCGTCTGGTGATAGGCGTCGATTACCGGCTGGTCGTTCATCGCCGAGTGAATAGTCGTGGTAACGCCATGCTCGATGCCAAGCGCCTCATCCAGCACGGTCAGCACCGGCACTAGACAGTTGGTCGTGCACGAGGCCGCCGAGACGATGCGTGCCTGGGCCGTCAGCTCGGCATCATTGATGCCGGTAACGATGGTCGCATCGACGTCACTCTCGGCCGGCTGGGAGAACAGTAGCCGGTGTGCGCCGGCGGCCAGGTGACGCTCGGCGGTGGCCCGATCCTTGAAGCTGCCGGAGCACTCAAGCACCAAGTCGATGCCGAGCTCGGCCCAGGGCAGCCGATCGGGGTCGGCCTCGGACAGCACCCGAATCGCTCGGCCGTTGATCACGAGTTCGCCTTCGCCGCTCTCTACCCGGCCAGGAAAACGGCCATGGGTAGTGTCGTAGCGCGTTAGGTAAGCGATGGTATCGAGGCCCGAGAGTTCGTTGATCGCCACCACCTCGAACTCGGGGTCGCCGCGTTCGATCAGGGCACGCAGAACGCATTGGCCGATGCGGCCATAGCCGTTGATGGCGATGCGGTGGGGCATGGTCTCGGGGATCTCTCTCACAGGGGCTCGGGGGTCTCTAAAGAGGGACGGCAAGCGCAGGATTCTACCTCAACTCGGTCGGTTAGTCCCGTCGGCCGGGCCTTGCCGGCTCATGCGGCGAAGCCGGCAAGGCGCCATACCAGCGGCAGCAGCAGTGCGGTCAGAACGCCGGTCAGGGTCATGCCGAGCGAGGCGAAGGCGCCGGCGGTGGGGCCGATCTCGAAGGCACGAACCGTGCCGATGGCGTGGCCGTTGACGCCGAGAGCCAGGCCCAGCAGGCGCTCATCGTCGATCTTCAGCCAGCGCCCGAGCAGGGTAACGAAAGCGGTGGCGGCGACGCCCGTGATCAGCAGGCCGCCCATCAGGATCGATACAGAGCCGCCTAGGGTCTCGGTGATACCCATGGCGATGGGGGCGGTGACTGACTTGGGGGCCAATGAAGCCAGCAGCGATGGCGGCGCGCCCAGGGCCCAGGCGATGGCCACGGCGTAGAAGGCCGCGAGCAATGTGGCCACCGGCAGACACACCGCCAGGGGCCGCCATAGGGCCCGTACATGGTGCATCTGCTGGTACAGCGGCACCGCCAGCGCCACCGTTGCGGGGCCCAGCAGCAGCATCAGCCAGGCCGCGCCGCGGCGATAGTCGTCGTAAGGGATGTCGAGTAGCCGTAGGGTGGCGGCGAGCAGCAATGAGGCGATCAGGATCGGCGGGCACCAGCCTGGCGAACCGAGGCGCCGAAACAGGGCGAATCCGGTCAGGTAGGCACCAATCGACAGCCCTATCGCCAGTAGCGGCGTCTGTAGCCAAGCGTCGATCAGCGCGCTCATGGCGCATCTCCATCGCACGATGTCGATGTCGTCTGGGGCAACAGACGGCGCATCAGCCACAGGGTGCTTGCCACGCTCAAGAGGGTGCCAAGGGTCAGGGACGCGGTGACCGCCAGCCAGTGCTCGGCGACCTTGTCCAGCACCTCGAAGACCCCCACGACACCGGGCATGATCAGCATCGCCAGCAACATGATCAGCGGCTGGGCGGCGCCGGCCACGTCTTCGTTGACCCGCCCACGCACCACGAAATAGAGGGTCAGCAGCATCAGGCCGACGACTCCCGGCGACAGCGGCAACTGGGCCAGGCGCACCAAGGCGTCACCGGCGAGCCAGAAGCCCACTAGCCAAAAGAAACCACGTAGCACTCGCATCGTCATCCTCGCATACCATGGTGTCCCCCAGCGGGGACAGGTAGGGTCTGTATTGTGCCGACTCATGGCATCGTCGTCAGCAAGGGGGTTCGCTGCGCCGCGTCATCCGCTACCCTGTCTAGACGCCAAGACTTTACCTGAAATCCAGAGGTTCACCATGGCGGTGACATCGTCGCCGCCAGTCAAGACACGGAGATGGAAGATGAGTGATATCGGAAGCTGGCTGGGCGCCGAAGCCGAGAACCTGCTGACCCATGAGTGCAAGGGAATCTCCAAGGACCACCTGCACCTGCCCGGATCCGATTTTGTCGATCGGGTGATGATCGATTCCGACCGTTCTCCTGCGGTGCTGCGCACCATGCAGACGATGTTCAATCACGGTCGACTCGGGGGCACCGGTTACCTCAGCATTCTGCCGGTGGATCAGGGCATCGAGCACTCCGCCGGGGCGTCCTTCGCCCCCAACCCGATCTACTTCGACCCCGCCAATATCGTCGAGCTGGCCATCGAGGGCGGCTGCAACGCGGTGGCCTCGACCCTGGGCGGCTTGTCATCGGTGGCGCGTCGCTACGCCCATCGCATCCCGATGATGCTCAAGCTCAACCACAACGAGACCTTGACCCACCCGCCGGTGTTCGACCAGACGCTGTTCGCCGAGGTCGATCAGGCCTTCGATATGGGCTGCACGGCGGTGGGGGCCACCATCTACTTCGGCTCGCCCGATTGCCGTCGCCAGATCGAGGAAATCAGTGCCGCCTTCGAGCGCGCCCACGAACTCGGCATGGTCACCGTCCTGTGGGCCTACTTGCGCAACCCGGCCTTCAAGCATGAGGGCACCGACTATCATGTCGCCTCTGACCTGACGAGCCAGGCGGTGCACCTGGCGGCCACCCTCAAGGCCGATATCGTCAAGCAGAAGCTGCCGGAGAACAACGGCGGCTATCGTGCCATCGGCTTTGGCCATACCCACGACAAGGTCTACTCGGAGCTGACCAGCGATCACCCCATCGACCTGGCCCGCTACCAGGTGGCGAACGCCTACATGGGCCGCGCCGGACTGATCAACTCCGGCGGCGCCTCCAGCGGCGAGGGCGACCTGACCCAGGCGGTACGTACCGCGGTGATCAACAAGCGTGCCGGTGGCATGGGCCTGATCTCCGGGCGCAAGGCGTTCCAGAAGCCGATGCGCGAAGGCGTTGCGCTGCTCAATGCCATCCAGGACGTGTATCTGGCACCGGATGTGACCATCGCTTGATCGATAGCGTTACGCTTTCAGCGGTTCGGTCAGAAGCCGACGGCTGACATAGCGAAGGTCGAATCGGGTCGAATGGTGGCCCTCGAAGGGCTGAGTCGGCGTGGGGGATGCGTTCTGCGCCGGCCAAGCGTTCGACCATCGCCGCGACATCACAAGAAGGGCACGGCGATCACTCGCCGTGCCCTTCTCGTTGGTTGCCTTGGCGTACCGGTCGCTGACGCCGGTGGCGTCAGCGACCGGTCGGGCGCTTAGCCGAGCAGTGCCTTGGCTTTCTCCACCACGTTGTCCTTGGTGAAGCCGAAGTGCTTGAACAGGTCGCCGGCCGGTGCTGATTCGCCGAAGCTCGCCATGCCCACGACGTCGCCGTCCAGGCCCACGTACTTGGTCCAGTAATCGCGGTGGCTGGCTTCGATGGCCAGGCGCGCGCGCACGGCGCGGGGCAGTACCGACTCGCGGTAGTCGGCGTCCTGGGCGTCGAACACGTCGGTGGCCGGCAGCGACACGACGCGTACCTTCTTGCCTTGGCTTTCGAGTTCGCCGGCCGCGTCCATGGCCAGGCCGACCTCGGAACCGGTGGCGATCAGGATCAGCTCGGGGGTGCCGTCTGCGTCCTTGAGCACGTAGCCGCCGCGCTGGATGTTGGCCAGCTGGCTCTTGCTGCGCTGCTGGTGCGGCAGGCCCTGGCGGGACAGCACCAGGGCGGTCGGGCCACCGCTTCGCTTCAGGGCGTGGGCCCAGGCGGCGGCGGTCTCGACGGCGTCGGCCGGGCGCCAGGTGCACAGGTTCGGCGTGGTGCGCAGGCTGGTCAATTGCTCGATGGGCTGGTGAGTCGGGCCGTCTTCGCCAAGACCGATGGAGTCGTGGGTGAACACGTAGATTTCCTGCTGGCCCATCAGTGCCGCCATGCGCACGGCGTTGCGCATGTATTCCATGAAGATCAGGAAGGTCGCGCCGTAGGGAATGAAGCCCCCGTGCAGGGCGATGCCGCTCATGATGGCGCCCATGCCAAACTCGCGCACGCCGTAGTGCAGGTAGCTGCCGTCCGGGGACTCGGCGGAGATGGCCTTGGCACCGTTCCAGAAGGTCAGGTTCGACGGTGCCAGATCCGCGCTGCCGCCGAGCAGTTCCGGCAGTTGCGGGCCGAGCTCATTGAGGCAGTTCAGCGAGGCCTTGCGCGAGGCGGGCGACTCGGCCTTTTCCTGGGCCGCTTCGACTAGCGCCTCGGTGTTGAGCTCGCTCGGCAGAGTGCCCTTCTGGCGACGCTGGAACTCGCGGGCGAGCTCTGGATGAGCGTCCTGATAGCGCTCGAAGCGGGCCTGCCAGTCGTCCTGGTGCTTCTGGCCACGCTCGCAGGCTTCCCAGCCCTGATAGATGTCTTCCGGGATATGGAAGGGGGCATGGGACCAGCCGAGCTGCTCGCGAGCGGCCGCCACTTCAGACTCGCCGAGGGCGGCGCCGTGGCTCTCTTCCTTGCCTTGCTTGTTCGGCGCGCCGAAGCCGATGATGGTCTTGCAGATGATCAGGCTCGGACGGTCGTCCTGGGTGCGCGCCATCTCGATCGCGGCCTTGACCTCGTCGGGCTTGTGGCCGTCGACGCCAGACACCACGTGCCAGCCATAGGCCTCGAAGCGCTTGGCGGTGTCATCGGTGAACCAGCCGTCGACTTCACCGTCGATGGAGATGCCGTTGTCGTCATAGAACGCGATCAGCTTGCCGAGCTTGTGCGTGCCGGCCAGCGAGGATACCTCGTGGGAGATGCCTTCCATCAGGCAGCCATCGCCGACGAAGCAATAGGTGTAGTGATCGACGATGGTGTGGCCGGGGCGGTTGAACTGAGCCGCCAGGGTGCGCTCGGCGATCGCCATGCCCACGGCATTGGCTAGGCCCTGGCCCAACGGGCCGGTCGTGGTCTCGACGCCCGGCGCGTAGCCGTATTCCGGGTGGCCGGCGGTCTTGGCGTGGAGCTGGCGAAAGTTCTGCAGCTGTTCCAGGCCCAGGTCATAGCCGGACAGGTGCAGCAGCGAGTAGAGCAGCATCGAGCCGTGACCGTTGGACAGCACGAAGCGATCGCGGTTGGACCACTTCGGGTCACACGGATTGTGGACGAGGTAGTCGTTCCACAGCACTTCGGCGATGTCGGCCATGCCCATGGGGGCGCCGGGGTGGCCGGAGTTGGCCTTCTGGACAGCATCCATGGACAGGGCGCGAATGGCGTTGGCCAGTTCGAAACGGGACGGCATTGAGGGCTCCTCGCCTACGGCAAAGTGGCAATGGCTGACGCGCGCCGAGCCTTGGGCCGGCTGCACTGGTGGCTTTGGGAGCGCCGCCGGTCTTGACTGCGAGTCGGGGCGGCGCGAATCGACAGGGGCGTTATTGTCGCCGGAAACGCGGCGTCCATCAAATCGAACGCCCCTGATCCGGGGCATGCGCCGGCGAGACCGGCGCGGCAACTCGCTAGGAAGGCGCCGGGCGAGCGTGTAGAATTTCGCCCCGTCAGGTCCATCCGGAATCTGCATACTGCGGTCGTGCATCACGACCGGCCCTGTTTCCATCTGCCAGGCCCGCCTGCCGTTTAGCCTACAGAGGGTCGAGGACGCCATGAGCGAATACTCCCTGTTTACCTCCGAGTCCGTCTCCGAAGGACACCCGGACAAGATTGCCGACCAGATTTCCGATGCGGTGCTCGACGCCCTGATCGCCCGAGACAAGAACGCCCGAGTGGCCTGCGAGACGCTGGTCAAGACCGGCGTTGCCATCGTTGCCGGTGAAATCACCACCTCGGCATGGGTCGATCTCGAGGACCTGGTGCGCAAGGTGATCCTGGATATCGGCTACACCTCTTCCGACGTTGGCTTCGATGGCGAGACCTGCGGGGTGCTCAATCTGATTGGCAAGCAGAGCGTCGAGATCGCCCAGGGTGTCGATCGCTCCAAGCCCGAGGACCAGGGAGCCGGCGACCAAGGCCTGATGTTCGGCTACGCCACCAACGAAACCGAGTCCTACATGCCGGCGCCGATTCATTACAGCCATCGGCTGGTGGAGCGTCAGGCCGAGCTTCGAAAGCGTGGCTTGTTGCCGTGGCTGCGCCCGGATGCCAAGAGCCAGTTGACCTTCCGCTACAACGAAGCGGGCAAGCCCTGTGCCGTCGAGGCGGTGGTGCTGTCGACCCAACATGACCCGGACATCGACCAGAAGCAGCTGCGCGAGATGGTCAAGCGCGAAATCATCGAGCAGGTGTTGCCGGCCGAGTGGCTGTCGGATGCCACCCAGTACCACATCAACCCGACCGGCAAGTTCGTCATCGGGGGGCCGGTAGGGGATTGCGGCCTCACCGGACGCAAGATCATCGTCGATACTTACGGCGGCATGGCCCGCCACGGTGGCGGTGCCTTCTCCGGCAAGGACCCGTCCAAGGTCGACCGCAGCGCCGCCTACGCCGGTCGCTACGTGGCCAAGAACATCGTCGCCGCAGGCCTCGCCGAGCGCTGCGAGATCCAGGTGTCTTATGCCATCGGTGTCGCCGAGCCGACCTCTGTCTCGGTCAACACCTTCGGCACTGGCAAGATCGACGACGAGCGCATCGTCGCGCTGGTGCGTGAGCACTTCGACCTGCGCCCCAATGCGATCACCCGCATGCTCGACCTGCTGCACCCGATGTATCAGTTGACCGCGGCCTACGGCCACTTCGGGCGTGAGCCGTTCGAGACCAGCTATACCTGGACCGACACCAACGGCGAGAGCCAGAGCGAGACCTTTATCGCCTTCCCCTGGGAGAAGGTTGATCGCGCCGACGATCTGCGCGCCGCCGCCGGTCTCTAGGCAGGGGACGCAGAGGAGGCTCGTCGGTTGGGCGGCCTGAACGCCTCCCCGGCCTGAACGGCCCCTCGGCCTCGGCGACGCCAGGTCTGGCGAGCATTCTCAGGTAAAAAAGCCCCTCCGCCGGTGGGGCTTTTTTGTGTTCCTTCGTTGTCTTCCCTCCTTGTGTTCCCTCTTGCGCGCCTCGCGGCGCCTTTGTGCTTCGGTGTACCCCGCTCTTCGGCATGGCTTCGACGCCAGGGCGAGGGTTCTACTGTCTGTCGCGCAGGCGTGCCCTGTTCCCGGTCATTGTGCATTAGCTTTTCGAGTACGAGAAAGGCTGGCCGAAGGGGGAGGGAAACATGCCGAGAGAGGCGACCTTGAGCGACAAGTGGTGGGCGAGTCGGTGGCCTGGGAGAGGACGCCGGGGCTGTGGAGAGAACCAGGGCTGCCGAGAGAACCGGGGGTGGAAACACCGGAGTGGTGGTCGCTGTGATGAGTTGTCGAGGGGATGTCCGAGGCCACGGGGGCTTGTGGTGGTGGGGCTCTTGGCTGCGCTGGGGGCGTCGCCGCCACTGTTGGCCGAGTGTCCGGACTGGCCTGGTGAGCAGGCTGAACAGGAGCTATCGAGCTTGAGCGAGCGCCTGGGCGCGTGGAACCTTGCCTATCGGCGGGACGGCAGTTCTCCGGTCAGCGACGATGTCTACGATCAGGCGCAGGCCCGGCTGGCAGCGCTGAGAACCTGCTTTCCGAGGGTCGCCCTGAAGCCCAATGTGGCCCTGCCGTCACCCACGGGCGAGGTGCGCTCGCACCCCTATCCCCAGACGGGGCTCGCCAAGCTCGCCGGGCGCGATGAGGTCGCGGCCTGGCTTCGGCGTCACCCCGGCGCCTGGGTCCAGCCCAAGGTCGATGGGGTCGCGGTGAGCCTGGTCTATCAGGAGGGTGAACTCGGCGCGGTGATCAGCCGCGGCGACGGACGTTCGGGGCAGGACTGGACCCGCCATGGCCGCGTCATTGACGCGATACCCGCCCGGCTGAGCGATGCCTGGCGCGATCTCTCCCGGGATAATCGCCTGGTGCTGCAAGGTGAGCTCTACCTGCGCCGCGAGGGACACGTGCAGCGCGATGACGGCAGCGCCGGCGCGCGCAGCCGGGTCGCCGGCTGGCTGGCGCGTGATGAACTCGGCGAAGAGCTTGGCCGTCGTATCGGCCTTTTCGTCTGGGGCTGGCCGGACGGGCCCGACGCCTTGCCTGAGCGCCTCGAGGGCCTGACCCGGCTCGGCTTCGGCGAGAGTGCGCGCTTCAGCGTGGCGGTCGACGATCTCGCCGAGGTCTCGCAGTGGCGCGAGCGCTGGTATGCCTCGCCCTTGCCATTTTCCACCGATGGAGTGGTGCTGCGACAAGGGCACCGGCCGGGGGGCGACACCTGGCTAGCCGAGCCACCGGACTGGGCGGCGGCCTGGAAGTACTCGCCCAGAGAAGCCCTGGCCGAGGTGCGGGCCATCGAGTTTCGCATCGGTCGCACCGGGCGGATTACCCCCATGGCGCGCCTCGAGCCGGTTCGTATCGATGATCGCACGCTGCGCTACGTCAGCCTCGGCAGCCTCCAGCGCTGGCGCCGGCTCGGCCTTGCGCCCGGTGACGAGGTGGTCATCCGTCTGGCCGGCTCGGTCATTCCTCGTCTCGATGCCGTGGCCTGGCGAGCCGTCAAGCGAGCGGCGGTCACGGCGCCGGACCCCGAACGCTATCACCCGCTGAGTTGCTGGCACCCGACGCAAGGTTGTCGCGAGCAGTTTCTCGCGCGACTCGACTGGTTGGGAGGCGACCGGGCGCTCGCGCTTGACGGTATCGGGCCGGGGACCTGGGCGGCGCTGGTCGATGCAGGACTGGTCGACGACGTGCTGGCTTGGCGCGCCCTCGATCGGCGCCAGCTACGTGAGGTGCCGGGTATCGGTGAGCAAGCCGCCGAGGACCTGGCAAGGCGCCTCGCCGGCGCCGAGAAACGCGGCTTTCGCCGCTGGCTGGTGGCCCTCGGCGCGCCGCCCTTGCCCGATGTGTTGCCCGCCACCTGGGCCGAGATCGCCCGGCTCAGCGTCGATGACTGGCGCTCGGTGGCCGGGATCGGCGAGGTCAGGGCGAGGGCCTGGCGAGACTTCGCTACCCACCCCGAGGTCGTGACGCTGGTGGTTCGGTTAGGCGTGGCAGGCGTGGAGGGCTTCGCCGGTGGATTCGCCAGTAGCCGTCGCCTCGGCGTTGGCGAGCCTGCGCCTTAGCTGCCTATAGTGAGGGGCAGCGCGATGTTTCAGTGTCCCGAGTCAGGAGACCGGCATGCCCCCGAACCAGGCTTCCAACGCCTCAGTTGCCC
>Ga0114954_1000031_pt1 | contig 57273 bp, 50 predicted proteins | sample Porto_4metaG_FD_87299 | JGI IMG/M metagenome (GOLD analysis project Ga0114954, IMG submission 87299) | Marine algal microbial communities from Porto, Portugal - Porto_4 metaG | ecosystem: Host-associated > Algae > Red algae > Unclassified | place: Portugal: Porto | collected 2015-02-02
AGGTGGCCGTAGGCCAGCACCTCGCACTCTAGAGCGAGTCCGGCCTGGCGCGCCGCGCCGAGCAGCGTCGCCAGATCGGCGCCGGGCAACTCCACCGGTGCCACGAAGCGGGACATGCCCGAGCGCTGGAGTATCGCCAGGGTCGGTACATTGTAGAGGTTCAGCGCCAGGCCGCCGACAAACGGCAGGCCCGCCGCCGAGAGCCGCTGCACGGCGCTCATGTCGTTGGCTTCGACCATGAAGTCGCCGTTGTCGCACAGCTTGGCAAGATCGCGCAGGTCGGCGTTGGATTCGATCAGGGTCTGGGAGCCGAGGGTCACCTGCTTGCCGGCGGCGGCCAGGTGACGGCCGATCTCCAGCCAGTCGGTGAGTTTCATGTCGCGGCGCCGGGAGCACACGGTCTCGCCCAGGGTCACGCCGGCCACCGGCCAGGTAGCGACGCGTTCGTAGAAGTCGAAGTACTGCTCCCGGGTCCAGTAGAAGGCTACCGGAGCGAGGCTCAAGGAAAGTGAAGGCGTGGTCATGCCGAGTCCTATTTCCAGTCGCGCTCGTAGGCGCCGAGGGTGTGGGTGGAGCCTTCGGCCAGGGGCGCCAGCGCCCGCGTCCAATCGGCCTGGGGGCGATAGTCCTGACCGCTGGCGGCAAGGTGATCCAGCGCCTGGCGCCACACCTTGGTGACGCTCGCTACGTAGGCAGGGCTACGCTGGCGCCCCTCGATCTTGACCGCCTTGATGCCGAGTTCGTCGAGCTCGGCCAGCAGATCCAGGGTATTGAGGCTGGTCGGCGCCTCGATCGCGTGGCCGACCTTGCCGTCGACCTCGAAGCGGCCCTTGCACAGGGTCGGGTAGCCGGCCTGTTCATCGGGCCGATAGCGGTCGATCAGCACGCCGTTGAGGCGCGATTCGCGGCCCCGATCGGTCTCTTCCCAGCGCACATGGGCGGCGGGTGAGCATACGCCGTGGGTGTTGGGTGACTCGCCGGTGAGATAGGACGATAGATAGCAGCGTCCCTCGGCCATGATGCACAGGCTGCCGAAGGCGAATACCTCGAGCTCCACCGGCGAATGGCGGGCCAGATCGCGCACCTGATGGATCGACAACACGCGAGGCAGCACCGCCCGACGAATGCCGAACTCGCGGTGATAGAAGCGTAGCGCCTCGTGACTGGTGGCCGAGCCCTGCACGGACAGATGGCGAGCGATATCGGGGTGGCGATCGGCGGCGTGCGCCAACAGGCCCGGGTCGGCCAGGATCAGGGCATCGACCTTGAGCGATGCGGCCTGGTCCACCGCGCTTTGCCACTGCACCAGTTGCTGCTGCTGGGGGTAGGTGTTGATGGCGCAAAACACCCGACAGCCGCGGGATTGGGCGTACTCGATGCCTTCCCGAGCGCGCTTCTCGGTGAAGTTGAGCCCGGCGAACTGACGCGCATTGGTGGCATTCTGGAAGCCGAAATAGACCGCGTTGGCCCCCTCATCCACGGCACGCTTCATGGCGGGCAGGCTACCCGCGGGACACACCAGTTCCATGACGAACTCCAACAGAAGGATGGCGTCATGCTAGCGCCGCCACGCGGACGGGGGCTTGATGCGTATCAGGTTCCCTGTATGAGATCGGGATTGTGCGGCGTGATGCCCCGATCAAGGGAGCGATGCGGTGTGGACAAGCCTGTGAACAACCTGGTGGCGGCCTGTGCCGCGGTGGTGGATAGGAGGTGGGTAGGAGGCTAACGCCGGGGCGAACCGTGCTTGGCAGAGCGGTTATTCATGCAACGGGCCCCGAGGGGCCCGTTGGTGTTTCGGCAAGAATCACCCCTGCCGGGCGATCAATGCCCGCCGGAGGGGAAGTGGAACTCGGCCTGGGTGGTCTCGAAGGGCGAGGGCCAGCGCTGGGAGATCGCCTTGCGCCGGGTGTAGAAGCGCACCGCGTCGGGGCCGTAGGCGTGCAGGTCGCCGAACAGCGAGCGCTTCCAGCCGCCGAAGCTGTGGCTCGCCACCGGCACCGGCAGGGGCACGTTGATGCCGACCATGCCGACCTCGATGGCATCGGCGAAGCGCCGCGCTGCTTCACCGTCGCGGGTGAACAGGCAAGTGCCGTTGCCGTATTCGTGGGCGTTGGTCAGGGCGATGGCCTCGTCGAGGCTCGCAACGCGCACCACGCACAGCACCGGGCCGAAGATCTCCTCGCGGTAGATGGTCATCTCCGGGGTCACCCGATCGAACAGGCAGCCGCCGACGAAGAAGCCGTTTTCATGGCCCGGTACCTTGAGCTCGCGCCCATCGGCGACGAGTTCGGCACCTTCCTGAACGCCCTTCTCGACGTAGCCGAGCACCTTGTCGCGGTGCTCCGCGGTGACCAGCGCGCCCATGTCCAGGCCCTTGTCGGTGCCCGGGCCGATCTTTAGCGTATCGATCTTGGGACGCATGGCCTCGATCAGGCGGTCGGCCGTGTCGTCACCGACACAGACCGCCACCGAGATCGCCATGCAGCGCTCGCCGGCGCTGCCGTAGGCGGCGCCCATCAGGGTATTGGCGGCGTTCTCGATGTCGGCGTCGGCCAGCACCACGGCGTGGTTCTTGGCCCCACCGAGGGCCTGGACACGCTTGCCGGCGGCGGCGCCACGGGCATAGAGGCTCTCGGCGATGGGGGTGGAGCCGACGAACGAGATCGCTTTGACCTCGGGCGCGTCGAGCAGCGCCTCGACGGTGACGCGTCCGCCCTGGACCACGCTCATGATGCCCTTGGGCAGGCCCGCTTCCTCGAGCAGTTCGGCGACCGCCAGGGCGGCGGTGGGGTCTTTTTCCGAGGGCTTGAGGATGAAGGCGTTGCCGCAGGCGATTGCCATCGGGTACATCCACAGCGGCACCATGGCCGGGAAGTTGAACGGCGTGATGCCGGCCACCACGCCCAGCGGCTGGAAGTTGGACCAGGTGTCGATGGCGGGGCCGGCGTTGTGAGAGTACTCGCCCTTGAGCAGCTCCGGCACGCCGCAGGCGTACTCGACGTTCTCGATGCCGCGCCTAAGCTCGCCCATGGCGTCTTCGACGGTCTTGCCGTGCTCTTCGCTGATCAACTGGACCAGGCGCTCGGCGTCGCGCTCGAGCAGCGCCTTGAAGCGGTACATCACCTGGGCGCGCTTGGCCGGCGGCGTATCGCGCCAGGCCGGGAAGGCGGCCTGGCCGGCCTCGATGGCGGCCTTGACGGTGGCGGCACTGCCGTCGGCCAGGGTACGAATGGTCTCGCCGGTGGCGGGGTTCGAGATCTCGAGACGACCGTCGCCGGCCAGGTGCTCGCCGTTGATCCAGTGGCTTACGTGCTGCATTCGGGAATCCTCCAGAAGAATCTTGGGGCCGCCGCGGCGGCCACATGACGAAGTTGCGTGTGCCTGTCGGGAGTCTACGCGACTGGGCGCGTCACCGGCCGGGTGCTGCGCGCTTGTGGATAACCCTGTGGGTGGCCGGTATAAGAACTGTCGACAGGCTGTCGAAAAACGGTGGAAAACGCCCGACAAGGGCGTTTCCCGTGGTGCTTAGGCGAGCCCGTCCAGGGTCGTGGAGACGGCGTCGAATAGCCGTTCGAGCTCTTCCTCGGTGGTGCCGAAGGGCGGGCCGAACTGCAACGTATCGCCGCCGAAGCGCACGTAGAAGCCGGCCTCCCACAGTGCCAGGTGGGCATCCCGTGGGCGGATCGACGGATCACCATCCCGGGGGGCGAGCTGGATGGCACCGGCCAGGCCGAAATTGCGAATGTCCACCACATGGGCATGGCCCTTGAGCGCGTGCAGCTTGGCTTCGAAGGCTGGGGAAATGCCCCGCACCTGGGCCGGAAAGTCCTCGCGCTCGAACATCTCGAGGGCGGCGAGTCCCGCCGCGCAGGCCACCGGGTGGCCGCTGTAGGTGTAGCCGTGGGGGAACTCGATGGCATGCTCGGGGCCGCCGCCGTGCATGAAGGTGTCGAAGACGTCGTGCGAGGCGATGACCGCGCCGAGGGGCACCGCGCCATTGGTGATCTGCTTGGCCACGGTCATGATGTCTGGCGTCACGCCGAAGGCCTCGGCGCCGGTACGGGCACCGCTGCGGCCGAAGGCGGTGATGACCTCATCGAAGATCAGCAGGATATCGTGGGCATCGCAGATCGCCCGCAGGCGATCGAGGTAGCCCTTGGGCGGCACGATGACCCCGGCGGAGCCGGACATCGGCTCGACGATGACCGCGGCGATGGTCGAGGCGTCGTGCACGGCGATCTGCTCGAGCAGGGCGTCGGCGAGCTCGGCTCCGGTCTCGGCCTGGCCGCGGGTGAAGGCCAGGCTCGGCTGCAGGGTGTGGGGCAGGTGGCTCGAATCGAGCAGCTGGCCGTAGTGCTTGCGGTTGCCGCCGATGCCCCCGAGGCTGGTGCCGCCGATGTTGACCCCGTGGTAGCCCTTGGCGCGGCCGATCAGGCGAGTCTTCTCTGGGCGGCCCTTGAGGCGCCAGTAGGCCTTGGCCATCTTCAGCGCGGTATCGGCGGCTTCTGACCCCGAGTCGGTGAAGAAGACGTGATCGAGCCCCTTGGGCGTGATGCCGGCGACCTTCTCGGCCAGCTGGAAGGCCAGTGGGTGGGAGACCTGAAAGCTCGGCGCGTAGTCCAGACTGCCGAGCTGACGCGAGACGGCGTCGCGGATTTCCTCGCGATTATGGCCCGCGCCGCAGGTCCACAGCCCCGACAGCGAGTCGAACAGGCGACGCCCCTTGTCGTCGATGAAGTAGCGACCGTCGGCGCGCTCGATCATTCGCGGATTGGCGTGGAAATCGCGGTTGCCGGTAAACGGCATCCAGTAGTGGTGGTTGAGCGCGCCGCTGGCCTGGCCCTGGGGGCGGTCATCGGTGCTTGCGGCGGAGTGGGGCGCGTCGAAGGCCAGCATGGCGAGTCTCCCTCTGGTGGGTTCAATGGGCAGTCGCTGCCTGGACTGAGCATGGCCTCGCTTTAGGTTTGGTAAAATTAAACTTTGTTGTCGTTCACGTGAGAGAAATCGAACGTGATTGGGCGATGTGGGAGGCCCGCTGTGAGAGGCCACCGCGGGAGGGCCGCTGGCCGACGTTGGAGCGCTGCTGGCCAAAGTTGCCGGCGAATCTCGAGGGCTGGCGAAGCGCCGTGCGTCTGGACCTGGGGTACGTGGAGGTCGCCATGGGCATTCGCGGCCCGCATGGCGGCCGCAACGCCGTGTCGCGAATCGGTGCATGCGGTGGGCGAGGGCGGGGCAGCCTGCGCATCCGCGGCGGACGACGGTGCGTATACCCTGGGCGATACGAGGTTGTCGATACCGTCAAATGGGGAGCCGTCATGCGCTTGGTCCTGGGACTGCTGGTCGTTCTGTTTACGCTGGGTGGCTGCGCTAGCCACCTCGGTGCGCCTTCCCGACAGGCGTCGCCCGGCTGGCCGGATGACGCCGATGTCGTCCTGCGGGAAGACCTGCGCTACTCACCGGATGATTGGCCCGAGCCGCTACAGGCCGATGTCTACCTGCCCGATACGCCGGGGCTTCGGCCCGCGGTGCTGGTGGTTCACGGCGGGGGCTGGGAAGGGCGCAGTCGGACCGACATGGCGGCCGTCGCCGAGCGCCTGGCGAGTCATGGCTTCGTCGCCATCAATGTCGACTACCGCTTCGCACCGGAGTACCGCTTCCCGGCTCGCATTCAGGACCTGCAGCAGGCGATGCACTGGATCCATCGCCATGCCGAGCCGTGGCGCATCGATACCTCGCGCATCGCCGGGGTGGGGTATTCCTCGGGCGCCCACTCGGTCAGCCTGCTGGCGCTGATCGCCGGGCAAGGCGGGGAGCTGGATCGCCCCTACGGTGGCGACGATACGCGCCTGGAGGCGGTGGTCGCCGGCGGCACGCCCACCGATTTGATGAAGTTCGACGATGGCCGGTTGGTGAAGCAACTGCTGGGGGGCACCCGGGCCCAGGTGCCCGATCGGTACCGGCTGGCATCGCCGGTGAATCACGTCCATCCCGGGGCCCCGCCGTTCTTCCTGTTTCATGGCGGTTGGGACTCGCTGGTGCCGCTGGATCACGCCGAAGACTTCTATGCCAAGCTCAAGGCGCAAGGCGTCGACAGCGAGCTCTATGTGCAGCGCTTGCGTGGCCATATTACGGCGTTTCTGACCCGCACAGGGGCCATGGACGCCGCTACCGACTTCCTCGAGCGCCAATTGGCGCCTCGCATCAAGGCGCCTTGACCCGCCTCGCATCGAGGCGTCTTGACCCGCCTCATATCACGACGCCTTGACTCGCCTCATCACGGCGCCTTGACTCGCCTCATCGCGGCGCCTTGACTCGCCTCATATCACGGCGCCTTGACTCGCCGCGTCGGTCCTTCGGCGCCGCCGGTGGCGTTGTGGTGGTGCCTCAAGCATCTTGCTCCAGGCGTAGCCGCGGGGCGAGCGCCTCGCGGTCGATGCGCAGCTCGATGATCGCCGGTGTGTCGGCCCGACGAGCCTGTGCGAGGGCCTCGGGAAACTCTTCATCCCGGGTGACGACGGTACCGAAGGCGCCATAGGCGCGGGCCAGGGCGGCGAAGTCAGGGTTGACCATGTCGGTGGCCGAGGGGCGCTGTGGATACTTGCGCTGCTGGTGCATGCGGATGGTGCCGTACATGCCGTTGTTGGAAATCAGTACGATCAGGTTGGCGCCGTACTGGCAGGCGGTGCCGAACTCCTGGGAGACCATCTGGAAGCAGCCGTCGCCGGCCAGGCAGATCACCTCCCGCTGGGGATAGCGCAGCTTGGCGGCCACGGCCGCGGGCAGGCCATAGCCCATGGAACCGGAGGTCGGGGCCAACTGGGTGCGCCAGCCCCGATAGCGATAGTAGCGATGCAGCCAGGCCGAATAGTTGCCTGCACCGTTGGTCAGGATGGCGTCGTCGGGCAGCGTCTGGTTGAGGTGGTTGACGACATTTTCCATGCGCAGTGCCCCTGGCGTGGCTTCGAGAAGCTGCCAGGTATCGAAGTCTGCTCGCGCACCCTCGACCCAGTCACGGCGTGCCACACGAGGAGCCTCGGCGCGATTCGCCAGTTGTTCGATCAGGACACCGGCCCGGGCCACCACCGCAAGCTCGGGGCGATAGACCCGGCCGATTTCGCTGGGGTCGGCGTGCACGTGGATCAGACATTGCTCGGGCGTCGGTGGGGTAAGCAGGGTATAGCCACTGGTCGTCATCTCGCCAAGGCGCGCGCCGAGGGCGAGGATGACATCGGCGTCGCGAACCCGTTGTGCCAGCGCCGGGTTGATGCCGATGCCGATATCGCCGACGTAGTTGGGGTGGCGATTATCGAGGTAGTCCTGACAGCGAAACGAGACCCCGACCGGCACCTCGCAAGTCTCGGCGAAGCGCGCAAGCGCCTGGCAGGCATCGGCCGACCAACCGCCGCCGCCGACGATGACCAGAGGGCGCTCGGCCTGGGACAGGCGCGTGATGATGGCGCCAACGTCGCGGCTTGATGCCTCGCCGTTGGGCACGACGGCCTGGGCCACCGGCCGGGCAGAACAAGGCGAGGACAGCATGTCTTCCGGCAGCGCCAGCACCACCGGCCCCGGACGCCCGCTTTGCGCCACGTGGAAGGCGTGGCTGACGTATTCGGGAATCCGTTCGACGCGATCGATGGTCGCCACCCACTTCGCCAGGGGCGCGAACATGGCGCCGTAGTCCACTTCCTGAAAGGCTTCGCGGTCGCGCTGGTCGCGGGCGACCTGGCCGATGAACAGGATCATCGGTGTGGAGTCCTGAAAGGCGACGTGGACGCCGCTCGAGGCGTTGGTGGCGCCGGGACCACGGGTGACGAAGGCGATGCCGGGGCGGCCGGTCAACTTGGCATCGGCTTCGGCCATCATTGCGGCGCCGCCTTCTTGGCGGGCGACAATGGTGTCGATGTCCGAGTCGTACAGGCCATCGAGGGCGGCGAGAAAGCTCTCGCCGGGAATACAGAAGGCGCGGTCGACGCCCTGGGCCTTCAGCGACGCGACCAGAACCTGGCCGCCGTGTTGGTGGGTCTCGTCTGTCATGGAGTGCTCTTCCTGGAACATGAATTCGATAGCCGTGGGCGCGACAGGCAGGAACGGCTTGCAGCAGTGAGATGCGTATCGAGCGAACAACCTTGTTGGCTGGCGTTGCACGTTGCCCGTTTGGCCACCCTCCTTACGATAGGCGATCCAGTCGGGGTCCTGCTCCACCGTTGTGCGGTACCGCTTGCGGCGGGCGTTCCAACGTGTCCTATGCCGAATCGATGCAAAGCCCCAAGTAGCCGGGCCTTTCGTTCCTCGATGCCTGGCTGCGTATCGAGGGAGCGCTCCTAACGACAAGGCCCTGCGTCTCCGGCGACGCAGGGCCTTGTCTTTCGAGTCGCCTGGCGTACCCGAGGCCAGGGACCGATATCCGCTTGTCACCGTCCTTCGCCGAGGCGCGCGTGGAGAGCGCACGACGTGAGGAGACGTGGGGTGACGGGTCAGGCAGCGTCCAGCGGACGCGACGGCCCGAAGTGCTCGAAGCGGCGGCGACTCTCGGGAATCCCTAGCTCGCTCAGGCAGCGGTTGATTGCGCTCATGAACGGCTGAGGGCCGACGAAGTAGCACTGGGCGTCGCGGTCCGGCAGCAGACGAGCCAGCAGGTCCCGCTCCAGGCGCCCCTGAACGTCGCCCCCCTCGCCCCGCTCGTAGGCACAGACCTTGGTCAGGCGGTCGGGGTACTCGGCAAGCAAGGCGCTGAGCTCGCCGGCGAAGGCGTGGTGCTGGGCGTCTCGGGCGGCGTGAACGTAGCACACCCGGCGACCCTGCTTGAGCGCCTGGCGCGCCAGCGGCAGCATCGGCGTCTGGCCGACCCCGCCGCTGATCAGCATCACCGGCGCATCGCTTTCGTCCAGCACCAGTTCGCCGGCAGGGGGCAGCAGCTCCAGGGTATCGCCGAGGCGAGCGCGTTGGTGTAGATAGTTGCTGACCACGCCGCCGGCCTCCTGCTTGACCGAGATGCGGTAGCCGCGACCGTTGGGGCTACCCGACAGGCTGTAGTGGCGATGGACGACGTCGTCGTCGATGGTCAGGCGCAGGCCGATGTACTGGCCAGGCAGGGCATCGGCGACCGGGGCGCCGTCCACCGGCTCGAGATAGAAGGAGCGAATGACCTCGCATTCGCGCTCCATGGCGGTGATGCGAAACTCGCGCAAGCCCTGCCAGCCGCCGGGGCGCTGGGCAAATTCCTGATAGCGCTCGGCCTCGGCGGCGATCAGCAGCGCCGCCAGGTCGTTGTAGAGCGCGCCCCAGGCGTCGGCGATCTCGGGGGTGACCGCATCGCCCAGCACTTCGCCGATGGCGGCCATCAGGCACTCGCCGACGATTGGGTACTGGCTCGGCTGGATGCCGAGGGACACATGCTTGCTGATCACCGAGGCCATGGCAGTTTGCACATCCTCAGGCTTGCCGCGCAGGCCAACGTAGGCGAGGACGCCACGAGCCAGGGCCTTGGGCTGGCCCCCATCGGCCTGGTGGGCCTGATTGAACACGGCGCGCACCTCGGGATAGCGCTCGAACATCAGCGGATAGAAGCGTGCGGTGATGGCATCGAGGTGCTCGGCGACGATGGGAGCAGTGGCGTCGATGATGGCGTCTTGTGCGCTTGTGGTCATGGTGACTCCTGTCAGGGGTGTCAACGTGGCGGCGTCCTGTCGACGCCATGCCGGGTACCTTCCTAAAAAGCAATTCCCATGCCCCTTGGCGGGGGGTGCGCCATCCTGCCGCAGTCTCGGGGCAGGAGCGCCCGTGCCACGCGTCGGGTTGTGGCAGGCGCTGCGCGGGTGGCGGGCGGCAGGATGCCGAAAAAAATGCTAATAGTGTCTAAATGACTGTCTGTCTAATGTCATAATGACTGTCTGGGTGTCATAATGACACGAAATACAGAACGGTGAACCGGTGTAGACACCAGCACCGCCGCGGGCCGATGCCGCCGTTACTCACCTCACAGCAACCGGGTGGAGCACGCCGATGGTGACTTTCCTCAACAGCCTGCGCGACGTCCTCGCCGGGCTCGATGGCGATGCCAAGGGCCTCAACGAGGCCTGGACGCGCCTGTTGACCGCGCTGCTCCGGGGCACGCCGGCGGATGCCAGCACCTTGATGGTGGCCGACGGTGACGCCTTGCGTCCGGTGGCGGCCCTGGGCCTGCCGGACGGGATTCGCGGACGCCGCTTCGCGCTGGCCGAGCACCCCCGCCTGGCGGCCATCGCCGAACACCCCGGTGTGTGTCGCTTCGCTGCCGATAGCGATCTGCCGGATCCCTTCGATGGCCTGCTCGACGACAGCATGAGTCACGTCCATGACTGCCTGGGTGTCGCGTTGCGCGATGGTCAGCGACTGGTCGGGCTGGTGACGCTGGATGCCGTGACACCGGGCAGCTTCGGTGCCCTCGATGACACCGAGCTGTTGGCCGCCGCCAACCTGCTGGGAACCTGTCTGCGCCTGGCGGAACGGCTGAGCCAGACCCGCTCGCAGCTCAGCGAAGTGTTGGTCGATTCGCGTCGACGCGCGCCCATCGAGCACTGGAACAGCGTCGCCATGCGCCGCTTGATGGCGTCGGTGGCGCTGGTGGCACCCACCGACATGAGCGTGCTCGTGCATGGAGAGACGGGCGTCGGCAAAGAGGCCGTCGCGAGGGCGCTGCACCGAGCGTCACCACGCGCCAACGGCGCCCTGGTGGAGGTCAACTGCGCCGCCCTGCCGGAGTCGCTGATCGAGAGCGCCCTGTTTGGCCATCGGCGTGGGGCCTTCTCCGGGGCGGTGGCCGATCATCGGGGGCATTTCGCCATGGCCGATGGCGGCACCCTGGTGCTGGATGAGATCGGTGAGATGCCGCTGGCGCTGCAGCCCAAACTGCTGCGTGTCTTGCAGGACGGTGAGGTGCAGGCGTTAGGGAGTGAGCGCCCGACCCGGGTCGACGTGCGCATCGTCGCCGTGACCAATCGTGATCTCGCCGCGGAAGTCGCCGCCGGGCGCTTTCGTGAAGATCTCTACCATCGCCTGGGGGCATTCCTGCTCAGAGTGCCACCGCTGCGTGATCGTCCCGAGGACATCCCGCTGCTGGTGGGGCACTTTCTCGAGCAGACCCGTCGCCGGCTCGGGGTGGCCAACCTGCGCCTGGCGCGGGGTGCCGAGGTGGCCTTGTCGCAGTGGCCCTGGCCCGGCAATGCTCGCGAGCTCGAGCACGTGATCTCGCGGGGGGCGCTGCTGGCGCTGGGCGAGCACGCGGGAACCTCGCCACGCCGCTTGATCCTGAACCTGCGCCACGACCATCTGCAGTTGGCGCCAGTAGTGGCGCCTGACTCTCAGGTGTCGGCGCTGCCGGCCCGGCCAGGTGGCGACTCGGGCGCCGACGATGGGGGGTTGCGAGAGGCCACCGATGCTTTCCAGCGCGAGCACATCCAGCGCGCGCTGGACCGGGAAGGCAGTTGGGCCGGGGCGGCCCGGGCGCTGGATCTGGACCCGGCCAACCTGCACCGGCTCGCCAAGCGTCTCGGCCTCAAGGCGCGGGCGCTGGACTAGCGCTGGCGGTGGCGAGCCAACGCCGGCTGGGGCGCGGCGCCGGGGTCTGTCCTGGGCGCCAACCGGAAATGGCGCATTGCCGGTACCTTTGATATGGGTCATGGTGATTGGCGCTGCATAGCGTCACACTGTCGATAACCTAGCGCTGCACTCGGGTACTGCCATGGCCTTCGAAGATTCCTCCTCGCTTTCCCGTGCGGTGCCGCTGACGCGGCTCGCCTTTCGCCCGCTGTTTCTGCTGGCATCGGCCTTCAGCGTTCTCGCACTACTGGTCTGGCTCGGGTTCTGGCACGGCGTCTTCGTCCTCGAGCCCCACGCGGGCATGCTGTGGTGGCATCAGCACGAGATGCTGTTCGGGGTGGTGGTGGCGGTGATCGCCGGTTTCCTGCTGACCGCGGTACAGACCTGGACCGGGCGCCGAGGCCTGCACGGCTGGCCGCTGGTGGCATTGGTCGGCCTGTGGCTTGCGGCACGCTTGCTGCTGGCGTTTCCCGTGGCCCCGGCGCCATGGGTGGCGGCGCTCGACGTGGCCTTCCTGGTTGCGGTCTGCGGCGTCATGGCGCACATGATCATCGCCGCCAAGCGCTGGCGTAACCTGGTCTTCCTGCCGGTGCTGGCGGGGCTCGCCGGGGCCAACCTGGGGAGCCACCTGGGGGTGCTCAACGGGGACCCTGAGCTGGTCCGCCAGTCGTCGTATTTCGCCGTGTTGCTGGTGGTCACCGTGATGGCGGTGCTCGGCGGACGCGTGATCCCGATGTTCACCGCCAATCGTCTCGGCCTGACCCGAAAGCCGCCTTGCCGCATAGCGGAGGGGCTTGCCATGGGCAGCTTGGCGTTGGCGGTGCTGGTCCAGCTCGGCGTGGTCCTGGGGGGGGCGTTGCCGTCCTGGCTGCTGGCTACGCTGCTGGGTGTCGCCGCGCTTTCACACCCACTGCGCCTGGCGCGTTGGCAGGGGCTTGCCGCCCGTCGTGAACCGCTGCTGTGGAGCCTGCACCTGAGCTACGCCTTCATTCCCTTGGGCCTGGCGCTGTGGGCGCTGTCGCTGGTGGGGGTGGGGCGAACCGAACTGGGGATCCACGCTCTCACGGTGGGAGCCATGGGGACCATGATGCTGTCGATGATGGCGCGGGTGTCGCTTGGCCACAGCGGCCGTCCGATGCGTTGCCTGCCCGGCATCGGGATAGCGCTGGCGCTGCTGGTGGCGGCCGGCTTGATGCGCTCCGTGATCCTGGCGCTGTGGCCTTCGATCACCCACTGGACCTACACCCTGAGCATACTCGCCTGGTGCGTGGGCTATACCCTGTTCGTGGTGCGCTATGCCGGCCTGCTGGCATCCGCGCGACCCGACGGCCAAGCAGGCTAGGTCATGTGGGACTACGCCTTGGTCAAATCCCTGCATGTCGGTCTGGCGCTGACCAGCGTTGGCTTGTTCGCCCTGCGTGCGGGCGTGTCGGTGGTCGCGGCCAGTCCTTTGCAATGGCGCTGGCTGAAATGGCTGCCGCACCTGATCGATACCCTGCTGCTGGCACTCGGCGTGACGCTGGTGGTGATCACCGCCCAGTGGCCGCACCAGACGCCGTGGCTAGCGGCCAAGCTGCTGGCCTTGGTGGTCTATATCGGCCTTGGCAGCATCGCCATACGCCGCGGCAAGACGCCGGCCATCAGGGCCATGGCGGCGCTGGCGGCGCTAGCCACCTTCGCCTACATGGCGGGCGCCGCCGTTCACCATAGCCCCCTGTCCTGGTGGTCCTAGGGATGGCTTAGGCCAGGCGCCCCCACAAGGACGATGCCGCCCGGCGGCAACGCAAACCGCGCCCTTTCGTTCGTTTCTGCCGTTGGCTTACTGCCGTTGGCTTACTGCCATCTTGCGACCGCTTCGGTCGGCATTTCTCTCCTCCCGGCGTCGTCATCAAATGCTTTCTTTAGGCAAGAAGTGACGCACATCATATTCCGAGTGTTTGTGTCAGGTATTCGCCGTTTGTCGCTCTTACAATAGACGCTGGCGCCCCATTCGTGGTGCCGATGGGCCGGATATCGAGGAGGGGAGGATCATGGCCGAGGGGCTGACAAAATCCGCAGCACGCAACATCTTCTATGGTGGTTCGCTGTTCTTTTTCCTGATTTTTGTGGCGCTTACCGCCCATAGTCATTGGTATATGGCGACGGCATCGACCGTCGACAAGCCGCTGACCGACTCGGTGCGCGCGGGCAAGGAAGTGTGGGAAAAGAACATGTGCATCAATTGCCACACCATCATGGGCGAGGGCGCCTACTTCGCGCCTGAACTGTCCAACGTCTGGACGCGCTATCAGGGACGCGAGAATCCCGAGGCTGCCCGTGCAGGTCTGGAAGCCTGGATGCGCGCACAGCCACTGGCGGTGCCGGGACGACGCAAGATGCCGCACTTCGACCTCAGCGATGAAGAGATGACGCATCTCATCGACTTCCTGAGCTGGGTGGACGCCATCGACGATCAAAACTGGCCGCCTCACGTCTCGGGTTGAATGCAATGATTCGATGCCGCGGCGGTTGGGTCACGACGTTCATGTCGGGCCGGCTTTGCGGGTAAAGGGTCGAGGAGAATAGAGAAATGAAATACGAAACACAGAAGGTCGCTCTGGCGTTTTTTGCGGTGGCGATGGGGCTGTTCGCGCTGCAAATAGTCTTCGGGATAATGGCGGCACTGGTCTATGCGATGCCAGACTTTCTATCACAGTTCATGCCTTTCAATGTCATTCGAGTGAGCCATACAAACCTGCTGATCGTCTGGCTGTTGATCGGATTTATGGGGTGCACCTATTACCTGATGCCGGAAGAGGCCGAGTGCGAGATTCACAGCCCCATGATCGCCTATCTGCAGCTAGGTATATTCGTGGTTGCCGGGGTGGCGGCGCTGGTCTGCTATCAGCTTGGGATCTATGAAGGGCGCGAGTTCCTGGAACAGCCGTTCTTCGTCAAGGTGTTGATCACCGTGTCGTTCTTGATGTTCCTGTTCAACACCAGCATGACGCTGATCAAGGGCCGCAAGACCACCATCAACCTGGTACTGATGCTGGGCCTGTGGCTGGCCGCGGTGTTCTGGCTGTTCGCCTTCTACAACCCCGGCAACCTGGCGGTGGACAAGCTCTACTGGTGGTGGGTCGTGCACCTGTGGGTGGAAGGCGTGTGGGAGCTGATCATGGCTTCGCTGCTTGGCTACCTGCTGATCAAGATGTCCGGCGTCGACCGCGAGATCATCGAGAAGTGGCTGTACGTGATCGTCGGCCTGTCGCTGTTCTCGGGCCTGCTCGGAACCGGCCACCACTACTACTGGATCGGCGCGCCGAAGTACTGGCAGGCGATCGGCAGCATCTTCTCGACCCTCGAGGTGATTCCGTTCTTCGCCATGGTGGTCTTCGCCTTCGTGATGTTCTGGAAGGGCTCGCGCAACCATCCCAACAAGGCGGCGATGCTGTGGACCCTGGGCTGCCCGACGGTGGCGTTCTTCGGGGCCGGGGTCTGGGGCTTCATGCACACCCTGTCGTTTATCAACTACTACTCCCACGGCACCCAGGTCACTGCGGCCCACGGCCACCTGGCCTTCTACGGCGCCTATGTGATGTGCATTCTCGGCGTGATCAGCTATGCCATGCCGCATCTGCGTCGCAGTCTGCCGTATAACCAGGTGCTCAATATGTGGGCGTTCTGGATCATGACCGCGTCGATGTGCTTCATGACCTTCACCCTGACCTTCGCCGGTGCGGTACAGACGCATCTGCAGCGGGTCATGGGCATGAACTTCATGGAGGTCCAGGACCAGTTGGGCCTGTTCTACGCCATGCGTCTGGGTACCGGCGTGGCCGTTGCCATCGCCGCGGGGCTGCTGCTGTACGCTTTCTTCGGACCGACGCGTAATACGCAAACCGCCGGTAGTGCCACGGCCAATGCGAGCGCCCACTAGGTCGCTAGCCATGTCGGGGCCGTCGATCGGCGGCCCCTTCCCGCTTCCTGTCAGGCCCATCGCGGTCTGGCTCCTGAAGACCAAATCGCTGCACCGTTTGTTCCTACGCGAGCCAAGAGGCCTTTGCCATGACGACATCCACTGTCTCGACGCTGGCGCCTGCGGCGTCGATTCCTTTCTATGAGAGCGTCGGCCGCGAATGCGAGCTGTTTGAGCACGCTTACCGCCAGCGCCTACCGCTGCTGTTGAAGGGGCCGACGGGCTGCGGCAAGACGCGTTTCGTCGCCCATATGGCGGCGAAGCTGGGGTTGCCGCTGCATACCGTGTCCTGCCACGACGACCTGACGGCCTCGGATCTGACCGGCCGCTATCTGCTCAAGGGCGGGGAGACCCAGTGGGTCGATGGTCCCTTGACCCGAGCGGTACGCGAAGGCGGCATCTGCTATCTCGATGAGGTGGTCGAGGCGCGCAAGGACGTCACCGTGGTGCTGCATCCGTTGACCGACGATCGCCGCATGCTGCCGCTGGAGCGCACCGGCGAGACCCTCGAGGCGCCCGATAATTTCATGCTGGTGGTGTCCTACAACCCCGGCTACCAGCACATCCTCAAGACGCTCAAGCCGAGTACCCGGCAGCGCTTCGTGGCGCTGTCCTTCGATTTTCCGCCGTTTGACGCCGAGTGCGATATCGTCGCCCGGGAAAGCGGCCTGCCGCGCGAGCGCTGCCAGGCGCTGGTCAGCCTGGCGGCGCGGCTGCGCGCCATGAAGGGGCAGGATCTGGAAGAGGGCGTGTCGACGCGGCTGCTGATCTACTGCGCCAGTCTGATCGCCGCCGGCATGCCGGTGATGGACGCCGCTCGTGCCACGCTGCTGGAGCCTCTGTCGGACGACCCGGACGTGCTCTGCGGTATCGAAGAAGTGGTGCTCGCCACCTTCGGCTGAGCCTTGTCGCGCCGGCAGCGACTGTCGCTCCGGCGCGTTCCGCCATTGTGTCGACGGTGCCTGCGGGCATCGGCTCCTGCGCCTCAGGACCCCTCATGCTGGAATTTCTCGAAGTCGAAGAGTTTGTCGGTCGCCGCTGGCATCGCTGGGCTTCCCGGGCGGTCAGCTATCCCGACCATGCCGACGCCGCCTGCGAGCTCGAGACGCTCAAGGGCACCCTGGGCGTGATGTTCCGTGCCAGCGGCGGCGAGCCCGGGGTGACCCTCGGCGCGATAGGGGCCCGGGCGTCGCGCCACCGGCTGTCGCTGCGACAGCGCCTGGGCTTCGATGAGGAGCTCCTGGCGACCTCGCGACTGGACGAAGAGCAGCTGCTGCTCCCAGAGCGCTTGGCGGTGCTGCCGACCTACGCCGCCAATCGTGATCTGCTGCTGTGGCTTGCCATGTCGCTGCCACGGACCCGTTGTCGGGTGTCGCCACAGGATCCGCTGCTGGCGGATCTGACCTTCCTGGCCGAGGCGCGTCGAGCGACGCTGGACACGCTGACGGCCTGGCCGGGCTTCGCGGAGCGTCATGCCGCCCTGTGCCGTGGGCTTCTGGCGGCACGCCCGGTGCGCAAGCTGCCACCGGGCGAGGCTCAGGTCGAGGCGCTGGTGCGCTGGCTGCTGGGCGATCCGGCGCCGCTGTGTGACGCGGCGAAGGCCCTGCGCCAAGTGATGGAGGCGCTGGCGTCGGGCGTTAGTGGCGCGCCTATGGCAAGTGCTGCGCCGCGGGACTATCGGCCCTTTCTGCCGGTGCCGCTGTGGGGCCGAGTGACGACGCTCGGCACCGTAAGCGCCGAGCACGACGACGAAGAAAGTGACGAGGATAGTGACGAAGACAGCGCCGCTCAGGCCCAGGAAGTGGCCGGCGCCAAGCGCCAGGCCGAGAGGCGCTATCAGGATCAGGCCGAGCGTGACGATCCGCTGATGCTCAACGCCTCGGAAAAGATGCTGTCCTGGGCCGAGATGGTCAACGTCAACCGTCACGTCGACGACGAGAAAGAGGACGCCGCGCGCCAGGCCGCCGATCAGATCGAGGAGATCGTCCTCAGTCGCCACCACAAGCGCGCGGCATCCAGGCTCAAGCTGGAGCTGGATCTGGCGCCGGGCTCGGTGGTTGGCGATGCGCTGGTCGGCGAGCACACCTATCCCGAGTGGGATTACCGCAAGGGAATTCTGCGCCGCGACCACTGCCGAGTGATCCATGAAGCCGCGGCCGATACGGAGCGGACCGACGCCGCTGCCTGGCAGCCCGACGAGGCGTCGCGTCGACGCATACAGCGGGTAAGGCGCCAGTTCGAGGCGCTGCGCCCCAGGCGAGAGATCCTGCGCGCCCAGCCCGATGGCGACGAGCTGGATCTCGATGCGCTGATTCGTACCCGCTGCGACCTGGCGGCCACCGGCGACAGCCGCGGGCGCTGTTTTCTCGATACGCGCGCGCGCTCGCGGGACATGGCGGTCTCGATCCTGGTCGATGTCTCGTTGTCCACGGATGCCTGGCTCGAACAGCGCCGGGTGCTGGATGTCTCCCGCGAGGCGCTGCAGGTGCTGGGGCATGGCCTGGCGGCCTGTGGCGACGACACCGCCATCCACAGCTTCACCTCCCAGCGTCGCCACAAGGTCTGGGTGCGCTCGTTGAAGACCTTCGATGAGCCGATGGGAGAGGCCGTTACGCGGCGCATCGGCGCCCTGGAACCGGGGCACTATACCCGCATGGGGCCGGCGATTCGCCACCTCACCAAGGCCTTGGCCGAGCGTCCCAATCGTCATCGACTGCTGCTGGTGCTGACCGATGGCAAGCCCAACGACACCGATTACTACGAGGGGCGTTACGCCATCGAGGACACGCGCCATGCGGTGCGCGAGGCCGCCCGTCAGGGGATCAAGGTGTTTGCCGTGACCATCGATCGCGAGGCCAATCGCTATGTCGGACGGATCTTCGGCCGCGGCGGTTTCGCCATCGTGCCGCGCCCGGAACATCTGGCGCTGGCGCTGCCGGCGATCTATCGCCAACTCGTGGCCGACTGATGTGGTTGGTTCATCCGCGACAGCGCCAGAACTGAGCTATTGGAAAGAGCTATCGGAACGACCTGTCGTAACGAGCTATCGGAACGACCTATCGGAATGACCAGGAGAGCCTATGTTCGCCACACGACTGCCCGCCGCACTCGCCGTTAGCATCGCGCTGGCCGCGGCCTTCGCCGTCTTTACCCCGCTGGCCTGGCTGATCCATAACCGAGACTGGGGCATCGCCCTGATGCCCCTGGTGCCGCTGCTGGTGTGGGTCATGATGCGACTATGGCGGCGCCTTGTCGGCTAGGTGGGGGCAAATGGTCACGCGTTCCAGACGCTCATTCGATCCAGGAGCTCATGTGATTCAGCCGCTCATGCGATTCAGGTGCTCATGCGATCCAGGCAGGTAGCACCACGGCGGCGCCCATGGCGCCGATCATGACCATGACCAGGGCCGTGAACAGGCCGCGCCAGGAGGCCGGCGCGGCACGCAGGTCGAGGTAGTCGGCGAGGATGCGGTGGGCCTTGACGCCCGAGGCGAGCAGGATCAGCACGACCGCCAAGGGCGGGAGTCCCGCGGCAAGGTCGCCGGCATCAGCGGGATGAGTGGCAGAAGGATGAAGGCCGGATGCACCCATGGACACCAGCGTCAGGGACATGAGAACGGCCCAGGCGATCCAGAGGCGGCGGGCGGGGGATGGGGTCATCGGCTTGGCTCCTGGGGCTTTTCTCGGCTTGTGTCGGGTGATCAAAGGCCTGTTTTTTTTGCGGCTCTCTCGCGGCTTTCTCGCGGCTTTCTTACGGCACGCTCGACGCCGGTCGATCATGCCGGTCGATCACAGTGCGTTAGCGCAATAGATACAGTAGCGGGTAGAGCAGCACCCAGATCAGATCGACCATGTGCCAGAAGGCACAGACGGTGACGACGGTATCGCGCTGCGGGCGCCAGGCGGCAATTCCGAGCAGGCAAAGTCCGAACACCACGTGTGCGGCGTGAAAGCCGGTCAGGCCGAAATAGAAGGTGAAAAAGGTCGTCGACTCGGGGGTCAGGCCATGGGCGAACTTGCCGCCGTATTCGATGCCCTTGATGACGCAGAACGCGGCGCCGAGCGCCATGGCGATGAACAGCCAGCGGCGGGTCGCTGCGCGGTGCGCGAGCTGGCATTCGCGCACCGCCATCGCCGCCGCCAGGCCGCTGGTGACCAGCACCAGGGTGTTGACGCCGCCCCACAGCGCGCTCAATTCGCGCTGACCTGCGATAAAGGCCTGGGGCTCGAGGGCTCGCTGCCAGGCGTAGAGTCCGAAGAAGGCGGCGAAGACCAGCAGCTCGCTTAAGATCAGCACCCACATCAACGGATTGCCGGGCAGCGCCGAGAGCGGGCCCCAGCCGGGATTGGGAAGCCCAGGATCATCGCCAAGAGCGACATCCCGCCCCACCCCGGGGTCGGACATGGTCATGACGAGGCGCTACCATCAGGGGCCGAATCTACGCGGGCCGAATCTACGGGGCCCGAATCTGCGAGGATAGAGTGCGGCGCGCCGAGCGCCTTAGGCAACGGCGAGCGTCGCTCCAACAGGCGGTGGATGCCGAAGCCGCAGCGTCCCACCGTCCACACCAGGGTGGCGGTGAAGGCGAGATAGCCGAAGGTCCAGGAGGTCAGGGCTGGGAGCCCGAAGGCCCCGAACAGCCACCACAGGCCGAGCCCGGCCAGCGTCCCCAGGACGCTGTACCAGAAGGTGCGGGTGAGAAAACGCAGATGGTCGCGAATCCAGTCGGGGTAACGCGGTCGGCGCTGCACGGCGTGGGCGATGAGCACCGCGATGGGCGCGGTGACCACGGCCATCACCGCACCCAGATACAGGCCATACAGCACCATGGCGAGATGAAACCCCGGCGCAACGGCCACCGACGGTTCGCTGACAGGTGTCTGATCCTGGCCCTGATCGGTATCCGGCGCCGGCGCCGCCGCTGTGCTTGGCTCAAGTCTGGCGCCGGTGGCGGCAAGGGTCACCGCGGGGGAACCGTGGTGTCTGCTCAGGCTGGATGACGGCATGAGAGTCTCCTTTCGTGTTACAGACCGATGCGGTGAGCGCGATCGGTAAAGAAGATGCCGCTCGGCGATTCGGCGTCGAGTTCGGCCAGTTTCTCGAAGGTGGCGGTGTCGTAGATCACCACGCGGTTGCTGTCTCGGGCAGAGATCCACACCTCCTCGCCGCGCGGAGAGAATTCCATGTGCAATACGGCCTCGCCGGGGCTCAAGGTACGCAGGATCTCGTGGCTCTCGGTGTCGATGACCTGGACCCGATCGTTGTCGGGGTGGGCGAAGTTGACCCACACCTGGCGCTGATCGGGACGGCTCATGACGAACACCGGCTGGCCGTGAACTTCGATACGATCATCCAGCGTCCAGTTGTCGCGGTTGGCCACCAGGACTTCATGGCGACCGATGGCCGGTAGCCAGGCCCGATCACCGGTCATCGTCCAGCCCTCGAGGTGCGGCATCTTGAACACAGGCAAGCGCTCGTCGCCCTGGCGGTAGCCCTCAAGAATTCGCTCGACGCCGCGCTCGGGGTGCCACAGGTCGAGTAGCGCCAGGCCCTCATCACCAAACAGACCGGCGACGTAGTAGCGCCCGCTGGGGTCGATCAGGGCGTCGTAGGGCTCGCGGCCGATGTCCTCGAAGCGGGTGACGCTGGGTGGCTGGTCGTCGGTCATGGTGGTCATGTCGATCACCTGAATCTGGCCGGCGTCCCACAGGCTATAGACGAAACGGTTGCCGGGGGCATCCACCAGCCCAACCACCTTGGAGCGCGCCTCGCTGCCGTCGGCGCGGTGATAGCTCGCGGGAATGTCGGCCACCGGCGCCAGGTTCTCGGCATCGAACACCCTGACGCCGCCGGGTTCGTAGTTGGCGACTGCCACGTAGCGACCGTCCTGGGAGATCGCCCCGCCGATGCTGTTGCCGGACTGCATGACGCGGCCTGTGATCTTGCCGCACAGCAAATCAACCTTGGTCAGGCCGCCATCGCGGCCAAACACGAAAGCGTAGCGCTCATCGCTCGAAAACTTGACCGAGGCATGGGACAAATCGCCCAAGCCGTCGATGTGCGTAAGGACGCTATGGTTGCGTCGATCGACCACGGCGAGCCGGCCACTGGCTCGCTCCACCACCACGCCCAGCCCTCCGGTGGGACGCAGCGGGCAGGCCGCGTCCTGGGGCGCCGATGCCGGGGCGCTGGCCGCGGCAGACGGGCCCGACGCGATGGTACCCAGGGCCAGGATCAGGCCGGCGAGAAAGGCGCCGGCATGAAAGGGGCGCAGCCTTTGAACGGCCAATGTCATGGGCGCAGTCTCCTGCCGGCTGTCGGTGTATCGGCTGTCGGTGTATCGGCTGTCGGTGTATCGGCTGTCGCCGCGTCGGGGGCGTTGCGCTGCAGCTCGTCGGCTAGCCACAGGGCTTCGTCGTCGTTCAGCAGCGTCGCCCAGGGGGGCATCGGGGTGTCGGGAATGCCGCCGAGAATCAATTCGGCAAGGGCACTGCGGTCGTAGGCGTTCATTCGCTGGCGGGTCAGGGCGGGGCCAAGTCCGCCCTCGAGCGTCATGCCATGACAGGATCCACAGTCTTGATACAGCAAGGAGCGCAGCGATGCCTGGTGGTCGGCGCTCAAGGCATCCGCGTGGACGCCTCCCACGAGGCCTAGAAGGGCCCACAGAAAGGAGGCGAAAGAAAGGACGCGCATGGCGATATTCCCCCGAATGACGAGGTATGGGTGTGGCCTAGGATTGTCGATGATTCATGACAGATATTCCTTGACGTAGATCGTGTTTTATTCGCTATCGGTGGATTTTGTTGGTGAGCGTGAAGGCGGTGAAGCGAACATAGCGACAGGGAATGCTGTTATGCCGGTTCGATGATGTAGATCAATAGCGTCATGACATATTCACTGTCTATCGTGATATCTCTTCTGAGTATGTTCTATTTTTTTTATTTAAATCAACAGTTTATATTGTTATTTCTAATAAAAGAATGCAATTGTCGGAAAGTTGATGCCGATCAACAGGCGGAAGAAGACCGAGTGCATCGGTCGGAATTACGCGCTTTTATTAGAGCGTGATGGAATTGGCGCTGAGTCTGTCGTCAAGAATGGTTTTATCGAGGTTCTCGATAATGGCAAGGCGTTGTTTTGTTAAATTATGTAGGTGGAAAGACGACAATAACGACCGGAAAACCTGGCGATGTCACATCAAAGTGGATCATGACTCGAGGTGAAAAGATGACCAGAAGCGTCACGACTCTCAGACCCATCGCCGCGGCCGTTGCACTCGCCATCGTCGGTATGGGAACTGCCTGGGCAGGCGATGGAAATGCAACTCCGGCCGAGGCGGCCTATCAGGCCAGCCCTTCGGGTATCGATGCCGCCAAGGTAATGATGCCGGATGAAGAAGGCGCGCCGGCGATGACCCGGGAGGAATTCGACCAGGCCAAGGAGATCTACTTCGAACGCTGTGCGGGGTGTCATGGGGTGCTGCGCAAGGGGGCCACGGGCAAGCCGTTGACCACCGATATCACCCGTGAACGGGGAATCGATTACCTCAAGACCTTCATCACCTACGGCTCCCCCGCCGGCATGCCAAACTGGGGCACGTCCGGTCAGCTGACCGATGATCAGATCGACATGATGGCGCGCTACGTCATGCACGAGCCGCCGGTGCCGCCGGAGTTCGGCCTGGCCGACATGAAGGACACCTGGGAAGTGTTCGTGGCGCCGGAAGACCGCCCCACCGAGCAGTTGAACGACCTGGACCTGGACAACCTGTTCTCGGTGACCCTGCGTGATGCCGGCCAGATCGCCCTGATCGATGGCGACAGCAAGGAAATCGTCGAGGTGCTCGACACCGGCTATGCGGTGCACATCTCGCGGATCTCCGCCTCTGGTCGTTACCTGTTCGTCATCGGCCGCGATGCCCGGGTCGACATGATCGACCTGTGGATGGAAGAGCCCACCACCGTCGCCGAGATCAAGGTCGGTCTCGAGGCGCGCTCGGTGGAGACCTCCAAGTTCGAAGGCTATGAGGACGACTTCGCCATCGCCGGTACCTACTGGCCGCCGCAGTACGTGATCATGGACGGCGAGACCCTGGAGCCGTTGAAGATCGCCAGCACCCGGGGCATGACCGTGGGCACCCAGGAATACCACCCGGAGCCGCGGGTCGCCGCCATCGTCTCCTCCCACCAGCACCCGGAGTTCATCGTCAACGTCAAGGAGACCGGCAAGGTTCGCCTGGTCAACTACGAGAACCTCGATGCGCTTTCCACCGTCGAGATCGATACCTCGCGCTTCCTCCACGATGGCGGTTGGGACTCCAGCGGGCGCTACTTCATGACCGCGGCCAACCAGTCCAACCAGGTCGTGGTCATCGACGCCCAGGATCGTGACCTCGAGGCCATCGTCGATGTCGGCAAGACGCCCCACCCGGGTCGCGGCGCCAACTTCGTCGACCCCGAGTTCGGGCCGGTGTGGGCGACCAGCCACCTGGGTGACAACACCATCTCGTTGATCGGGACCGACCCCGAGGGGCACCCGGATCAGGCCTGGACCGTCGTGCGTACCCTGGAAGGGCAAGGTGGCGGGTCGCTGTTCATCAAGACCCACCCCGAGTCCAACCATGTCTACGTCGATACCGCTCTGAACCCCGATGAGGCGATCAGCCAGAGTGTGGCGGTCTACAACGTCGATGACCTGGAGGCGGACTATCAGGTCCTGCCGATCGCCGATTGGGCGGAACTGGGCGAAGGCCCCAAGCGGGTCGTGCAACCCGAGTTCAACCAGGCCGGCGATGAGGTGTGGTTCTCGGTGTGGAACACCATGGATCAGAACTCTGCGATCGTGGTGGTTGACGACAAGACACTGGAGCTCAAGGCCGTCATCCGGGACGAGCGACTGGTCACTCCGACCGGCAAGTTCAACCTGTTCAATACCCAGCACGACATCTACTGAGGTAATCCCGCGTCGCAACGGCGCGGGGATGCCTGAGACGACGGGCCGCCTCGGCGGTCCGTCGGTTACCCACCCCGTTTTGTCGACGTTGTTCGTCATGTGAGTTGCCGATGCGCCAGCCGTTCCCCGTCATCGCCCCCGCTCCCGATCGCCAGGCGGAGCCGGTGCGACTCGATAGCGTCGATCGCCGTCTGATCGACCTTTACCAGCGCGGTCTGCCGCTGACCGAACGACCCTACGCCAGCATGGCCAAGACCCTCGGGATCGGCGAGGGCGACCTGATTTACCGTCTTGAACGCCTGTGTGAGCTCGACGTCATCGGGCGGGTCGGGGCGGTGTTCGACCATCGCCGCGCCGGCGCCAGCGAACTGGTGGCGGTGGCGGTACCGGAGAAGGATCGCGACGCCTATGCCGCGATCATCAATCGTTGCCCGGGGGTGAATCACAACTATGCCCGGGAACACGAATTCAATCTGTGGTTCGTGATGACGGCACCCGACGAGACCTGTCTTGACCTGCGCCTGACGCGGCTCGAGCAGGAGCTCAAGCAGCCACTGCTGCGACTGCCCATGGTCGAGGGGTATCACATCGACCTGGCCTTCGCGATCCCCTGGGACAGCCTGGAGGCATCATGAATCACTTTCCTGCAGCACTCGCCGGCGGCCTGTCGCTGGCCCCGGTGTCCTCGCCGGCCGGGGCCCTCCCGGTCGATCGCCGCGATGCCGAAAACCGGCTCAGGGCCTGCCTGGAGCAGGGCCTGCCGCTGGTGCCGGATCCTTGGACCGAGGTGGCAAGGCAATGCGGGCTCGGCCGCGATGAGGTAATGGAGCGGGTCCGCCGCTGGCAGGAGGACGGCATGATCAAGCGGCTTGGCCTGGTCGTACGCCACCGACGTCTCGGGCTCACCGCCAACGCCATGGTGGTGTGGGAGCTGCCCGAGAGCGACATCGATGTCATCGCTCGAGGACTGGCGGCGGAGCCGGCCGTGACCCTGTGCTACCGCCGTGTGCCACGGCCGCCGCGCTGGCCCTACAACCTGTTTTGCATGATCCACGGGGCGCGCCGCGAGGCCGTGCTCGAGCAGCTCGGCACCATCATCCGCCGCCACGGCCTCGAGTCGATTCCCCACAGCGTGCTGTTCAGTCACCACGCCTATCGCCAGTGCGGCGGTCGCTATAGCCAGGGAGACCCGTCATGACGCCAACCATGCCCGAGCCGGCCACGCTGGACGCCCTCGACCGTCTGCTGATCAACCGCCTGCAGCACGGCATTCCGATGACACCACGTCCTTATCGGGACCTGGCCGACGAGCTGGGCCTCGATGAGCCGAGCGTGCTTGCGCGCCTTGACGACCTGCTCGAGCGCGGCGTGCTCAGCCGCCTGGGGCCGATGTATCACGCCGAGCGCCTCGGTGGTGGCCTGACCCTGGCCGCCATGGCGGTCCCGGAGGACGATTTCGAGCGCGTGGTCGAACGGGTCAACGCTTACGCCGAGGTCGCCCATAACTACCGCCGCGAACATCATCTGAACATGTGGTTTGTGATCGCCACCGACCGAGTGCAGCGCGTCCAGGAGGTGATCGACGCCATCGCCAAGGACTGCGGGTATGCGGTGGTCAACCTGCCCAAGGAGGAGGAATACCATGTCCGGCTCCACCTATCCGTCTGACGATGAAGGGCGCGGCCGCTGGCCCGACGCCGCCATCGACTCGCGCGCTGGGGTTCCGATCGATGCCCGCGACCGGGCGATTATCGAGGCCACCCAGGGCGGTCTGCCGCTGGTCTCCGATCCCTGGCGCGCGGTGGGAGAGCCGCTTGGCATGTGTGGTGAGGAGGTCCTGGCGCGGATGCAGCACCTGCGTCTGACCGGCGTGATTCGCCGCGTCGCGGCGGTACCGAACCATTACCGATTAGGGTATGTCGCCAATGGCATGACGGTATGGGACGTGGCCGATGAGGAGATCGACCGCCTCGGCGCCGAGATCGCGACCGTCGCCGGCGTCAGTCACTGCTATCGCCGCCCGCGCCACCTGCCCGAATGGCCCTACAACCTGTTCGTCATGCTTCACGGCCGCCGGCGCGAGGATGTGGAGGCTCAGGCCGAGCACCTGCGTGGCCTGCTGGCCGATGCCTGCAGCGGCTATCGCATCCTCTACAGCAGCCGCATCCTCAAGAAGACCGGACTGCGCATCGCAAGCCCCGCGCGTTCGCCACGGAGGCCGCTATGTTCCGCGTGACCCGCTATCTCAAGACCCTGCTCGAACCGGCACCGATCGCCCCGCCACGACGCCCACCAGGGCCGGTGGTGATCTGGAACCTGATTCGGCGCTGCAACCTGACCTGCCACCACTGCTACACGGTCTCGGCGGACATCGATTTCAAGGGCGAGCTGTCGACGCCGGAGGCGATGGCGGTGCTCGATGATCTCAAGGCGTTTCGCGTGCCGGCGTTGATCCTGTCCGGTGGCGAGCCGCTGATGCGCCCCGACATCTTCGACCTGTCGCGGCGTGCCAAGGCCCTGGGGCTCTACACCGGGCTCTCGACCAACGGCACCCTGATCGATGCCTCGAACATCGATGAGATCGCCGACTGCGGCTACGACTACGTCGGCATCAGCATCGATGGCCTCGAGGCCACCCATGACAAGATTCGCCAGCGCCAGGGCGCCTTCCGCGAATCGATGCGTGCCGTCAGGCTGTGCAAGGCGCGCGGCATCAAGGTCGGCCTGCGCTTCACCCTGACCCGGGACAACTACGCCCAGTTCGACGATATTCTGGCCCTGACCGCCGAGCATGAGGTCGACAAGTTCTACCTGTCACACCTGAACTATGGCGGTCGCGGACACCGCCATCGCAAGCATGATGCCTGGCACCAGATGACCCGCGATGCCATGACCCGCCTGTTCGACCACTGCCGCGCCGAACTCGAAAGAGGGATAGAGCGCGAGTACGTCACCGGCAACAATGATGCCGATGGTCCCTATCTGCTGCACTGGGCTGCCCGCCATTTTCCCGCCGAGGTGCCGGCCCTGCGCCAACGGCTGTTGAATTGGGGCGGCAATGCCTCCGGCGAGTTCATTGCCAACATCGACAACCTCGGCAATGTGCACCCGGACTCGTTCTGGTGGGACCACAGCCTCGGCAACGTTCGTGAGCGGCCGTTCTCCGAGATCTGGCGTGACGCCGGGGATCCGTTGATGACGGGGTTTCGTCGCCATCCGCGACCGCTCAAGGGGCGCTGCGGTAACTGCGACTACCTGGCGATGTGTAACGGCAACACCCGAGTCCGGGCGTGGAAGACGACGGGCGACGCCTGGGCAGAGGATCCGGGCTGTTATCTCGATGACGAGGAGATCGGCGTGGCCCCATCTCACCCATCGGACCTGATTTTGACCACCGGCTGAACAGGAGTTCGCCATGACTATTGACGCGCTTGGCTGCGATCTCGGCGAGCCCGCTCTGTGCCCGGGCGAGGTCGCCATCGTTGGCGCCGGCCCCGGCGACCCTGGCCTGCTGACCCTGCGGGCCCTTGACCTGATCCAGCAGGCCGATTGCCTGGTCTATGATCGTCTGGTGTCTGCCGAGGTGCTGGCGCTGGCCCCGCGGGCGGCCCAGCGGTTCTACGTCGGCAAGGCGGCTCGCTGCCATGCCCTGACCCAGGAACAGACCAACCAGCTGCTCGTGCGCCTGGCGGTAGAGGGTAAGCGGGTGGTGCGGCTCAAGGGCGGCGACCCGTACATCTTCGGTCGTGGTGGCGAGGAAGCGGAGATGCTGGTCGATAACGGCATCACCTTTCGCGTCGTCCCGGGCATCACCTCGGCCCAGGGCTGTGCGAGCTACGCCGGCTTTCCGCTGACCCATCGCGACTATGTGCAGGGGGTGACCTTCGTCACCGGCCATGCCCGTGCCGACGGTAGCCTGGACCTGGACTGGAGCGCGCTGGCCAGCCGACGTCATACGCTGGTGTTCTACATGGGACTGTCCAACGCCGGTCTGATCAGCCGCGAACTGAACACTCGGGGGCTGCCGAGCAACCATCCCGTTGCCCTGATCGAGCGCGGCACGACTCCCCAGCAGCGTCAGGTGGTGACTAGCCTAGGGCAGCTTGAGCAGACCATCGCCCGCGAGCGCCTGGCATCGCCTACGCTGATCGTGGTCGGCGAGGTCGTCGGGCTGATCGATCGACTGGCCCAGGAGCCGTCGGCGGTCTCGGCCCGGTGTGAGGTGGCGCTGTGAACGGTCAGCGCCGAGCCGCTGCCCTGGGCCTGGCCTTGCTGGCGGCCCCCTGGTCGGCGGCGAGTTATGCCGAGAAGGTCGCGGCCGCCGCTGGCCCGCAGCCGGCCGCGCTCTACGCCGAGCACTGCGCGTCTTGTCACGGCGAGGATCGCCTGGGCGGCATGGGGCCAGCGCTGCTGCCCCAGAACCTCGGCCGGATCCAGGCCGATGAGGTGCGCCGCGTGATCGCCGATGGCCGGGTGTCGACCCAGATGCCAGGCTTTCGCGATGCGCTGGGGGAGGACGGCGCAAGGCGGCTTGCCGACTGGGTACTCAGCGAGCCGCCGGTCACTCCGAACTGGAGCATGGCAGAGGTGCGGGCTAGTCAGGTGATCAGCCACCCGGATGGCAGTCTGTCGGGCGAGCCCGAATTCGACGCCGACCCGCAGAACCTGTTCGTGGTGGTAGAGACCGGTGATCACCACGCCAGCGTTCTGGACGGCGACACCTTCGAGCGCCTGGCGCGCTTTCCCACCCGCTTTGCCCTGCACGGCGGGCCCAAGTACAGCCCGGACGGGCGCTACGTCTATTTCGGCTCTCGCGACGGCTGGATCACCAAGGTCGATCTCTATCACTTCGCCGTGGTTGCCGAGGTGCGGGCCGGCATCAATATGCGCAATATCGCCGTGTCGGCGGATGGCCGCTACGTGATGGCCGCCAATACGCTGCCCGGCAACCTGGTGCTGTTCGACGCCCACAACCTCGACCCGATGCGCATCTATCCGGTGGCCGACGAGGCCGGCAACGCGTCCCGGGTCAGCGCCGTTTACGCCGCGCCGCCACGGGGGAGCTTTATCGCCGCGCTCAAGGACGTCAAGGAAGTCTGGGAGATTCCCTGGCCGACGCCCCAGGAGCCGGTGGTCGCCACCGGCCATATGCCGACGCCGCTGGCGCGCGGCCATCATCCGGATACCGCCAGCTTCGAGGTGCGTCGCATCGCAGTGCCAGACTACCTCGACGACTTCTTCTTCGATCCCGAGTATCGCCACCTGATCGGCGCCTCCCGCGGGGCCGGACGTGGCAGCGGCGGCGAAGGGAGTGGCGAAAGGAGTGGCGAAGCGAATGGCGATGGCGTCGGCGTGCCACAGAAAAGCGGCGCCATGGTCATCGATCTCGACAGCGGTGCCAAGATCGCCGACCTGCCATTGGCCGGCATGCCGCACCTGGGGTCGGGCATTACCTGGGAACGTAACGGTCACCGCGTGATGGCGATCCCGCACCTGGCCAGGGCCGAAGTCTCGATCATCGATATGGACGACTACTCGCTGATCACGACCATCGCCACCGACGGCCCGGGCTTTTTCATGCGCAGCCACGCCAACTCGCGCTACGCCTGGACCGATGTGTTCTTCGGCCCCCACCGGGATCGCATGCATGTGATCGACAAGCAGACGCTTGAGATCGTCGCCACCCTGACGCCAGAGCCGGGCCAGACATCGGCCCACGTCGAGTTCGACCGCACGGGCGAGCACGCCCTGGTCAGCCTGTGGGAGCGCGACGGCGCGGTGATCGTGTATGACGCCGAGACCCTCGAGGAGCTTGAGCGTATCCCCATGGACAAGCCGTCCGGCAAGTACAACGTGTGGAACAAGACCCACTATGAGGAGGGCACCTCGCACTGAGAATCGTGCCTGTCGTGGGTGTAGGCGCCGCGGCTGGGCTGGGCACAAGGCTCTGTACAAGGCCCCCGAGGGTTGCCGACTGCGCCGCGCTGGGCCATGAACGATGTGCAACACGGCACCGACAAAGCCGAGATGTTTTCAAGCTAGCGTTTAAAACCGCCGTTGACCCCTCCCGTCTTGGCTCGGATAGTGAAGGAGCGTTACCCCGCTTCTTCATTCTTTCGGAGCTGATCGGACTATGCGTCACAACAACAAAACGCTACTGACCTTCTCCGTCGCTGCCCTTACCCTGGGCATGGCGACGGCTGCCTCGGCCGCTACCCTGGACGAGGTCAAACAACGCGGGAACCTGAGCTGCGGCGTCAATGTCGGCCTGTCCGGCTTCTCGTCGCCGGATGAAAACGGCGACTGGCAGGGCCTGGATGTCGAGACCTGTCGGGCGGTGTCGGCGGCCATCTTCGGCGATCCGGACAAGGTGGTGTTCACCCCGCTGACCGCCAAGGAGCGTTTCACCGCGCTGCAATCCGGCGAGATCGACGTGCTGTCGCGCAATACCACCTGGACCGCGACCCGCGACAACTCCCTCGGGCTCAACTTCACCGATACCACCTTCTACGATGGCCAGGGCTTCATGGTGGCCAAGGACCTTGGCATCGAGGGCCTTGAAGATCTTGACGGCGCCTCGATCTGTATCCAGTCAGGCACCACCCACGAGCTCAACCTGGCGGACTATTTTCCGTCCCGCGGCATCGACATCAATACCGTCACCTTCGACACCCCGGACCAGACGGCATCCGGCTTCGCCAGCGGTCGCTGCGACGTGCTCACCTCCGACACCTCCCAGTTGAGCGCGTTGCGCCTGCAGCTACCGGAGCCCGACAGCGTCGAGATCCTGACCCAGCTGATCTCCAAGGAGCCGCTCGGCCCGGTAGTGCGCCAGGGCGACGACCAGTGGCTCGATATCATCAAGTGGACGGTCTACGCGATGATCAACGCCGAGGAACTGGGCGTGACTAGCGACAACGTCGAGGAGATGAAGAACGATCCGCCCAATCCCCAGGTGGCGCGCCTGCTCGGTGGCGACGGCAACTACGGCGAGCAGATGGGGCTGGGCAATGATTGGGCCTTCAACATCATCGCCCAGGTCGGCAACTACGGCGAAGTCTTCGCCAGCACCGTGGGTGAGGACTCTCCGCTCGGCATCAGCCGTGGCATGAACGCGCTGTGGAATGAAGGCGGTATTCTCTACGCTCCGCCGATCCGCTAAGCCTTCTGGCACCGAACGTCCCCGCGAACGCGCGGGGACGATTCCCTTCCCTGACGGCGCCCGGCGCGACGAGTGGTAGCGTCGCCCCGGACGCCCTGTGTTCGAGGCTCGTCATGCCCACCACCCCCCTCGACCGGGTGCCGCTGTGGCGGCGCCCGGCCTTGCGTGCCCTGATCTTCCAGGCGCTGCTGCTGGCAGGCCTGGTCGCCCTGATCGGGATGATGATCAACAACGCCCTGACCAACCTGGAGTCCCGCGGCATCACCACGGGGCTCGGCTTTCTGACCGAGCGTGCCGGGTTCTCGATTCCCCAGACCCTGATCGACTATTCCGGCGATAGCACCTACGGCCGTACCTTCTTCGTCGGTTTGCTCAATACCTTGCTGGTGTCGGCGTTGGGGATCGTCGCCGCCACCATCATCGGTTTCGCCGTCGGCATCGCGCGGTTGTCGCCCAACTGGCTGCTGGCGCGCCTGGCGACCACCTTCGTCGAGATCTTTCGCAATATCCCGTTGCTGGTACAGATCCTGTTCTGGTATTTCGCCGTGCTCCAGGCGCTGCCGAGTCCGCGCCAGAGCCTGTCGCTGTTCGAGGCCTTTTTCTTGAACGTGCGTGGCATCACCGTGCCGGCGCCGGTGGCCCAGCCGGGCTTCGGCTTCACCCAACTGGCGCTGGCCCTGGCCATCGTGGTGGTGGTGTCGCTGGCGTTTTTCGCCCGTCGTCGCCAGGTGCGCACCGGAAAAGCGCTGCCGGTCTATCGCCTCGGTGCGGCCATCCTCATCGGTCTGCCGCTGGTGGTGTTCGTTGTCAGCGGCGCGCCGTTGAGCTGGGATGTGCCGGCGCTGAAGGGCTTCAACTTCGCCGGTGGCATTACCGTGATACCGGAGCTGATGGCGCTGTGGCTGGCGTTGTCGATCTACACCGCGGCCTTCATCGCCGAGATCGTGCGCTCCGGCATCCAGTCGGTGCCCAAGGGCCAGATCGAAGCCTCCCGGGCGATTAGCCTGCCGGGGGACATCACCTTGCGTAAGGTGGTGATTCCCCAGGCCATGCGGGTGATCGTGCCGCAGCTCACCAGTCAGTACCTCAATCTGATCAAGAACTCGTCGCTGGCCACCGCCATCGGCTATCCGGATCTGGTGGCGGTATTCGCCGGCACGACCCTCAACCAGACCGGCCAGGCCATCGAGATCATCGCCATGACCATGGCGGTGTACCTGACCATAAGCCTGGTCGTATCGGCGCTGATGAACGTTTACAACGCCCGCACCCTGTTGAAGGAGCGCTGAGATGAGTGAGCGCATCGACCCTCCCGCCAATCCGCCGGTGAATCCGCCGAGCGAAGGCCATCTGGTGCCACGCGCCGTGGCGACCCGCACCGAGATGCTCGACCCACGTCCGGCACCGGACATGCGTCACGGCGTCGTCGGCTGGCTGCGCACCCGGCTGTTCAATGGCCCGGTCAATTCCGTCGTCTCGCTGGTCGTGCTGGCCGTGCTGGTGTGGGGCCTGACGCCGTTGGTGCAGTGGGCCCTGATCGATGCCGACTGGATCGGCACCACCCGCGATGCCTGCAGCGGTGAAGGCGCCTGTTGGGTCTTCATCAGCGCCCGCTTCGAGACCATCGTCTACGGCTTCTACCCAGACGCGGCACGCTTTCGCGTCGATATCACCCTGGCGCTGCTGGCAGCCCTCATCGCCTGGCTGGTGATCCCCCGGCTGCCGGCCAAGCCGTGGGTCGGCGCTTTTGCCCTGGTCGGCTTTCCGATCATCGCCTACGTGCTGCTGCTCGGCGGGCACTTCGGCCTGGCTTACGTGCCGACGCGAGAATGGGGCGGTCTGATGCTGACCTTGACGGTGGCCACGGTGGGCATCGTCGGCTCGTTGCCGCTGGGGGTCATCCTGGCCCTGGGGCGGCGCTCGAAGATGCCGCTGGTGAAGAGCCTGAGCGTCGTGTTTATCGAGTTCTGGCGCGGCGTGCCGCTGATCACGGTGCTGTTCATGGCCTCGGTGATGCTGCCGCTATTCGTGCCTGACGAGGTGGAGTTCGACAAGCTGCTGCGGGCGCTGATCGGGATCATGTTCTTCTGGAGCGCCTACATGGCCGAGGTTGTGCGTGGCGGGCTCCAGGCGATTCCCAAGGGCCAGGAAGAGGCGGCCAAGGCGCTCGGACTCGGCTATTGGCGGCGCATGGGGCTGATCGTGCTGCCCCAGGCGCTGAAGCTGGTCATCCCAGGCATCGTCAACACCTTCATCGCGCTGTTCAAGGACACCTCGCTGGTGCTGATCATCGGCCTGTTCGACCTGCTGGCGATCATCCGCTCGGGGCTGACCGACACCAACTGGCTGGGCTTCGCCACCGAGGGCTATGTCTTCGCCGCGCTGATGTTCTGGGTGTTCTGCTTCAGCATGTCGCGCTACAGCCAGGTGCTGGAGCGCAAGCTGCATCGTGGCCACTGAGCGCAGCGGGTGGGACCTAGCCGCCTAGACCGCAGTGACCGAAAACGGCGACCAACGAACAACAATGCTTCAGGGAGAGACCCCCATGTCCACCCATATCTCCACCGATAGCGCCGCTCATGCGGCAACCGCGTCGGCGGCCCAGGCGTCACCGATGATCGAGGTCCAGGGCCTCAACAAGTGGTACGGCGACTTCCACGTGCTGCGTGACATCGACCTCGGCGTCGGGCGCGGTGAGCGCATCGTCATCTGCGGGCCCTCGGGCTCCGGCAAGTCGACCCTGATTCGCTGCCTCAACCACCTCGAGGAGCATCAACAGGGGCGCATCGAGGTCGATGGCGTGACCATGACCCAGGACGTCAAGCGCATCGAGCAGATCCGCCGAAATGTCGGCATGGTGTTCCAGCACTTCAATCTGTTCCCGCATCTGTCGGTGCTGGAAAACTGCTGCATCGCTCAGACCTGGGTGCAGAAGAGGCCGCGGCGCGAGGCCGAGGCCACCGCCATGGAGTATCTGGAGCGGGTGCGCATCGCCGATCAGGCGCTAAAGTACCCGGGGCAGCTGTCCGGCGGCCAGCAGCAGCGCGTAGCGATTGCCCGAGCGCTGTGCATGAAGCCCGAGGTGATGCTGTTCGACGAGCCGACCTCGGCGCTAGACCCGGAGATGATCAAGGAGGTCCTCGATGTCATGGTCGAGCTGGCCCAGGATGGCATGACCATGCTCTGCGTGACCCACGAGATGGGCTTTGCCAAGACCGTGGCCGATCGGGTGATCTTCATGGACCAGGGCCAGATCATCGAGCAGGCACCGCCGGAGACCTTCTTCAATCACCCGGAGTCCGAGCGCACCCAGCTATTCTTGAGCCAGATCCTGGGTCACTGAACAGGCCAACTGAGCAGGCCAACTGAGCAGGCCCGCTGAGCCAGGACCGTTGACCAAGCCTTCTTTTCCACCGGGCAGCGATCAGCCGCTCGGCGTTTGCTGCGAGGGGGTTCGCCGCCAGGCGGTGGCGCATCTCGCTCACGTACAGCGAGCTTTCGGGAGGCAATACCAGGCTACGGCGCAGGCGGCGAAACCGCTTGTGCTAAGACAGCGCCTCGAGCCGGGCCACCTGCTTGCTGATGGCGCTTTGGGTCAGGCTCGGCTCCTCGGCGGCTTGAGTGAAACCTGAATGGCGCGCGGCGGCTTCGATGCATTGCAGGGTGATCGTGGAGGGCCGCTGTCGCTGGGACATGGCGAGGGGGCCGGGACGACGGGGTGGTGATGTGCCATTCTCGCTGTTCCTGACTCACGCTGGGCGGTGCCGTTGGGAACGTTATGGCATCAGTGACATGACCTCTGAGGAAGCACGGTGTTGAGGGTATTATGACATTCCGTAAAGGAATGCGAAGCGTGCTTTTTTTCGTTTGTCGCGGCCCGGACGGTCTGCTTCCATGGACGCCTTCGCATCCTCGCTTGGCGATCGTCCGCGATGGTCCCGCAGAGTGCCCCTGTCCTCGTCTGCCCGATAGGCCCGCCATGAGCTCTTCTTCCTTCGTTAGTTCCGATGATATCCGTGACCGTTTTTCGCGCGCCATGTCCGACATGTACCGCGCCGAGGTCCCCCAGTACGACACCCTGCTGGCGCTGGTCGAAACGGTGAACCACGAGACCCTGGTGGCACGCCCGGCGCTTGCCGATCGCCTCGTCGCCCGCGGTGAGATGGCGCGCCTCGGCGTCGAGCGCCACGGCGCCATTCGCGTCGGCACTGCCGAGGAACTCGCGACCCTGCGACGCCTGTTCGCGGTGATGGGAATGTTCCCGGTGGGTTACTACGACCTGTCCGAGGCCGGCGTTCCGGTACATTCCACCGCCTTCCGGCCGGTCGAAGATGCGGCTCTGTCACGCAATCCCTTCCGCTTGTTCACCTCGCTGTTGCGTCTCGAGTTGATCGAGGACGAGGCCCTGCGCGACAAGGCCGCGGCGATTCTCGCGCGCCGCGATATCTTTACCCCGGCGGTGCGTGAACTGATCAACACCTTCGAGGCCGAGGGCGGCCTTGACGATGCACAGGCCGATCGATTCGTGGCCGAGGCCATCGAGACCTTTCGCTGGCATCACGACGCCACCGTGGACCTGGCCACCTATGAAGAGCTGCACGCGGCCCATCGTCTGATCGCCGACGTGGTGTGCTTTCGTGGCCCTCACATCAATCATCTGACGCCGCGTACGCTGGACATCGACGAGGTGCAGCGGCGCATGCCCGACGCCGGCATGTCGCCCAAGGCCGTGATCGAGGGGCCGCCTCGGCGTGACTGTCCGATCCTGCTGCGCCAGACCAGCTTCAAGGCGCTGGAGGAAATCACGCGCTTCAGCGGCGCCGGGGAAGGCACCCACAGCGCTCGCTTCGGCGAGATCGAGCAGCGCGGTGCGGCACTGACGCCGAACGGCCGTGAGCGCTATGACCGGCTGCTCAACGAGGCTCGTCGGGTCGCGGAAGGCCTCGACAACGCGGCGCACCAGGCGCGTCTCGGCGAGGTGTTCAGCGCTTTCCCCGATGACGAGACGACGCTGCGCCGCGAGGGCCTGGCCTACTTCGACTATCGTCTGGCGGACGGCGCGGAGCTGCCAACGGCGAGCCTCGCTGGCGGAGCGGTGGGGCTGGAGGCCCTCATCGCCGCGGGCAAGGTCATCGCCGAGCCGATCACCTATGAGGATTTTCTGCCGGTCTCCGCGGCGGGCATCTTCCAGTCCAATCTCGGCGGGGAAGAGAGTTCGGTGGGCCAGGGCAATGCCAATCGCCAGGCCTTCGAGGCGGCTCTCGGGGCGCCGGTGACCGACGAGCTGGCGCTGTATGCCGAGCGCGAGGCCGCGTCACTGGAGGCGTTGGGGCTCGAGCCGCGGTAACCGGCGCAGCGGCGAAGGCAGCCCGAGAAGGGGCGCCGGATCGCGGGACAGGAAAAGAAACCGCCCGGAGCCTGAGGGCGGACTAGGCCGGCTCGAGCGCCTTCGCTATGCTGTGGCTCCTTCCTTTGTGCTGGATACGTGCCCATGGATTGGCTCGGTGGCCTCGCCCCAATACCTGCCTCGGTCAGTGCGTTGCTGATCGCGCTTTCCACCCTGACCTCGATGATCAGCGCCAGCATGGGGGTCGGCGGCGGCACCCTGTTGATCATGACCATGGCCCAGGTGATGCCGGCCGCGGCCTTGATACCGGTGCACGGCATGGTCCAACTCGGCTCCAACGGTGGGCGCCTGGTGATGACGCTGCGCCACGTTGAGTGGCAGGCGCTGGTGACTTTTGTTCCCGGCGCCGTGATCGGTGCACTGGTGGCCAGTTGGCTATTGATTCGCCTGCCCGCCGGGGGGCTGGAGCTGACCATCGCCGCCTTCGTGTTGTTTACCACCTGGGGGCCGGGGCTGCCCAAGCGGGCCCTCGGCCGGCTCGGGACCTTTCTTGCCGGGGTCGTGACCACCCTGCTGTCGAGCCTGGTAGGGGCCAGCGGCCCCATGGTGGCGGCCTTCATCAAGCAGCGCGGGCAGGGCCGTGAGTCGACGGTGGCGACCTTCGCCGCCTGCATGACGCTGCAGCATCTGACCAAGGCCTTCGTCTTCGGCGTAGCGGGCTTCGTGTTTCATGACTGGCTGGGGCTGATCGCCTTGATGGTCGTCTCCGGGGTGGTCGGCACCTGGCTCGGACTGAGGCTTTTGACGCGACTGTCCGAGCACCGCTTCGATGCCGGTTTTCGCATCGTGCTGACGGTGCTTGCCCTGCGCCTGGTCTGGCTTGGTGTGGATCGGCTGCTGGCATGAGGTCCAGAGCCAGGCTTTCGCGGGGCGTGACTGGGTCATCCGACCGATGAAACGGGCGGTCTACCTCCGGGGAGGTAGCCGGATCGCCGTCCTGGTTGGCGTTTCTGGCATAGAGTAGAAGGGTCGATGCGGTGCCCGTGTCGTTGCCTTCCTTTGCGAGAATCGCCATGGCCCTTCGCCTGCCCCGGGAACTGCCGATCCAATGGCTTATCGGCGCCTCGATCGTTGGCATGATGCTGATGATGGCGGGGGTGCTGTTGCTACAGTCATGGCTACAGGTGCAGCAGTCCTTGACCCTGTCGCTGGCGCAGTCCAGTCGCCAGCTCTCGACCACCGTCGAGGCGCGCTCCGAGGCGCTGATTTCCAACTCCCGGGCGATGTTGCAGGTGATCGCCAGCGACCCCGGCATGGGCCGCCCTCCCGAGGAGGTGAGGCCTGAGCACCTGGCGCCGCTGGCGGCCGTGCTGGTGGCGGAGGACGTCATCGGTGGGGTCTACGTCGGCTACGCCAACGGCGATCTGTTGATGCTGGGGCTGGTGTCACGCCTATCGCCTGGGGCCCTGCCCGAACAGCAGTGGACCGAAGGCGGCGAGTACTTCGCCCTGCGCGTGGTCGGTGACCGGGGCGCCGGCATCGAGTCCGAGATGCTGCTCTACGACGAGACGCTGACGCTGCTGAAGCGGCGCGACAACCCGGGCTTCGACTACGATCCGCGCCTGCGTCCCTGGTACCTCTCGGCGATGAGAACGGTCGGCACCTCGATGTCTGAACCCTACCCGTTCTACACCAACGGCGAGATGGGCATGACGCTATCGCGTCGCATTAGCGGCGGTGGTGGGGTGGCTGGCATCGACCTGACCTCGGGCGATCTCGGCCGGCAGATTGACGCCTTCGATCTCCCGCCGGGCGCGCGCCTGGCCATTCTTGCCCCCGATGGTGAAGTGATGGCGCAGGCCTGGTCCCAGGCCGGGCCCGATGCCGGGGGCACATTGGCCGAACGCGGCGAGCCGGAGTTGGCCAAGCTGGCCGCTATCGGGACCCCGACGCCACAGCGCTTTCTCCACGACGACAAGGCCTGGTGGGGAATGGCGCTGCCGTTCAAGGTGGACGGCAACAGCCTCGCGTCGGTGCTGATCGCGCTGCCCGAGGCGGAACTCATGGCCGATGAGCTGCGCATCCTATGGGAGCGCCTGTTTCTGGCCGTGGTGCTGATCATCCTGATGTTGCCCTTCGGCGTTTTGCTGGGGCGACGGCTGGGGCGCCCCTTGCGCGATCTGGGCGATCAGCTACGCGACCTGTCGCGCTTCGACTTTGCTTCCTTTCGTGGCGTCGACTCCCGTGTCGGGGAGGTACGGCGGCTCAGTGAGGCGCTGGACGCCATGGTCGGCCGAGTGGACGACTTTCGGCGTATCAATCAGGTGCTCGGCAGCGAACCGCGACTCGAGGTCATGCTCGACAAGATCCTGGCGGAGCTGTTGCATGTCACCGGCAGCTGCCATGGGATCATCTATCTGGCCGACGAGGACATCGACGGGCGCTTTACTGCCTTCGCCGAAGCCGGCGGTGCGACGTCGCAGCGGACAAGCGTCGACGACACCGGACCTCCCGATGAGATTTGCCTGCCGGACTCGGGCAGGGGCCAGTTGACCGAACTGCGTAAGCGTCTCGAAACCCAAGGCTACCTGGTGCAGTCGCTTCGCGATCGCGCCGGGATGCGCCTCGGTATCCTGCTGCTGGCCAGGCAGCGGGAGGCGGATGAGGTCGACGATCGGCCCTGGCGCATCTTCGTCGCCGAGGTGTCGGCGGCAGCGGCGGTGGCCATCGACTTGCGTCGCCTGCTGGAGGGAGAAGCTCGGCTGCTGGAGGCCCTGATCCAGTTGGTCGCCAAGGCCACCGACGCCAAGTCGCCGCATACCGGTGGCCACTGTTCGAGAGTGCCGGCACTGGCTGAGATGCTGATGGATCGGGTTGACCGTACTCGCCACGGTCCCTTCGCCAGCGTGACGTTCGATCGCGATCAGCGTGAGGCTTTTCACCTGGCCGCCTGGCTGCACGATTGCGGCAAGCTCGCGACCCCAGATGAAATCATGGAGAAGGCGACCAAGCTGGAAACCCGCTACAACCGCCTGCACGAGATCAGGACTCGTTTCGAGGTGCTGTGGCGAGACGCCGACATCGACTACTGGCGTGGCCGCGTCGACGGTGGCGACGAAGGGCGGCTGGACGCGCAGCGAGCGTCGCGTCAGGCAGCCCTGACCGAGGCCTTCGGTTGGGTGGCCGAGGCCAATCTGGGCAGCGAGAAGATGAGCGAGGCGTTGGAGGCACGGCTTAGTCGCATCGCCGAGTGGCGCTGGTGGCGTCACTTCGACGATCGTATCGGCCTGTCCCGGGCTGAGCTCAAGCGCCTGGAGGTCGAACCGGTGCGGGCACTGCCGGCCGAAGAGCGGCTACTGGCCGACTTGCCGCGTCACCATATTGCCTGGCACCGGCCTTGCCCGCCGGTACGTGCCGGTGATGCCGCCAATGTATGGGGGTTCGACATGAGCCCGCCGGCGTTGGCCGATCATCAGGGCGAGCGCTATAACTTGTCCATTTCCCGCGGCACGCTCAATGACATCGAGCGCTTTCGCATCCAGGAACATGTGGTTCAGACCATCATCATGCTCGAATCCCTGCCGTGGCCTGCGCGTCTCAAGCGGGTGCCACAGATCGCGGGCAACCATCACGAGCGCATGGATGGCAAGGGATACCCCAGGGGCATTCGGCTCAGTGAAGCGAGCCTCGAGGAGCGGGTGATGGCCCTGGCCGATGTCTTCGAGGCGCTGACCGCCTCGGATCGGCCCTACAAGACAGGCATGCCCCTGTCCCGGGCGCTGCAGGTGCTGGCCGATATGGTACGCGATGGGCACCTCGATCCGATGCTGTTTCAACTGATGTTGGAGGAGGGCGTCTGGCAGGACTACGCCGAGCGCTTCGTGGCGCCGGCCCAGTGCGATGGGGTCGATATTGCGGCTGTCGCCGCTCGAGCCGGGCTGGATCATGGCGAGGACAGGGGCTCGCAGGAGGCGATGACCCGGGCCTTGGGAGGGTGATTCATGCCGAGGTGCGCGCCCCCTCCGGGCGAACTGTCGTTGACCCAGCGTGAAGCCAGAACGGGAGTGCCGCCACTAGTTGCATATATTTGGCATATATTGCTACGAGAAGTCGTCGAATATTTGCCAAGCCGGCATTCTTTGGGGCTGCTCATGCGCCAGCCACGTTTTGCGTTACCTATCCAGCTGCTGATCGGCGGTGCCATCGTGACGATGATGCTGCTGATGGCCGGCGTGCTGCTGTGGTATTCCTGGTATCAGTCCGAGCGGGCGCTTGGCGAGGCCATGCAGGAGTCCAGTGAGCAGCTGTCGGCGACGGTGGAAGCCCGGTCCCGAGCCCTGGTCTCCCCGGCCAGGGTGGTGGCCGAGATGCTGGCGAGTGCCGATGTCGTGGAGGCACCGACCTTCGAGGAGCGCCTGGCGTCGCTACCGATCCTGGCGGCCGCCCTCAATGCCCACGAGCTGATCGATGCGGTCTATATCGGCTACCCCAGCGGGGACTTCTTGATGCTGCGTTCCGTGGCGCGGATGCCGCCGGCCCTCAGGCCCAAGCTCGAACATATCGCGGCAGGAGAGTACCTGGTGATGAGCGTCCAGCAGCGACTGGGCGCCACGCCGGTCAGTCGCTGGAGCCTCTACGACGCGGATCTGGCGCTGCTGGAACGCCAGGCCCTCGACCACTATTATTTCGATCCACGCACTCGACCCTGGTTCTCGCGTGCCCTGCGTCAGGCCGGCAATACCTTGACGGCGCCCTATGCCTTCTTCAACACCGGTGAGCTGGGCGTCACCCTGGCGCGTCGCGCCAGGGATGGGCAGGCGGTCGTCGGCCTGGACGTCGCCTCCGGGGATCTGGGGGCTCAGGTTGCCACGCTCTACCCGGCCCAAGGGGCGCGCATTGCGATCGTGGCGCTTAATGGTCAGGTGCTGGCCCACGCCGGAGGGGCCGGTGCCGAGCCGGGAGCAACGCGGCTTGCCACCCTGGCCGAGCTCGACGAACCGGCTCTGGCGAGGCTTGCGCGGATCGGCTCGCCGGAGACACCGGTTCACTTCGACGAGCAGGGGGTCGCCTGGTGGGGGTTGACCTTGCCGTTTGCAACCCTCGGCGATGATCAGGCCCGCATGCTGGTGGCGGTGCCTGAAGCCTCCCTGATGGCGGATATGCGGGCGATGCTGTGGCAGCGCTCGTTGGTCGCGGGTGGCCTGGTGGTGGCGCTGCTGGTGCTTGGGGTGTGGCTGGGGCGGCGCCTCGGTCGCACCCTTTATGCGCTCTCCGAGCAGGTCCAGGCGCTGGCGCGGTTCGACTTCGCCGCTTGCCGTGGGGTGCCGTCTCGGATCAAGGAGGTGCGCCGGTTGAGCATCGCGATTCGGCGCCTGGCCTCGGGCATCGATGACTTTCGCCGGATTACCCGAGTCCTGGGTAGCGAGCCACACCTGGATCGTATGCTGGCACGCATTCTTGGCGACCTGCTGCACGGCTCCGACAGCCGTCATGGCGCCATCTACCTGGTCGATGAACAGGACCCGCAGGTGTTCTTGCGCAGCACCGAAGCCGGTCGCGCCGGCGCTGACTCGCCGGTGGCAGAGCGCCTGACCCTCGCCGAGGGTGAGGGCCTCGAGGCGCTGATAGCCGCCTTCGGCGAACGCGGCTACCTGCTGCAGCCGCTGTGCAATCGCGATGGGGGACGCCTTGGCCTGCTGGCGATCGCCTTTCGTCGCCTAGGCGGTGACGAGGAGGCCTGGCGCGACTTCATCGCCGAGATATCGACGGCGGCGGCGGTGGCCATCGACCTGCGCCGCTTGCTCAAGGATGAGGAGCGCCTGCTGCAGGCCATCGTTCAGTTGGTGGCGCGGGCCACCGATGCCAAGTCGCCGCACACCGGTAGTCACTGTTCGCGGGTGCCAGAGTTGGCCGAGATGATCCTCGAGGGGGTCGGTCGTACTCGCCATGGCGCCTATGCCGATGTCGACATTGATGGGCAACGCCGCCAGGCCTTTCATCTTGCGGCCTGGCTGCACGACTGCGGCAAGTTGGCCACGCCCGACGAGATCATGGAAAAGGCGACCAAGCTCGAGACGCGCTACAACCGCATCCACGAGATCCGCACGCGCTTCGAGGTCCTGTGGCGGGATGCCGATGTGCGTTATTGGCAGGGGCGAGCCCACGGCGGTGATTCGGTTGTGCTCGAGCGGCACCGGCGTGCTCGACAGCAGGAGCTGAGTGCCGCCTTCGACTGCGTGGCAGAAGCCAATCGTGGCGGCGAGTCGATGAGCGATGCTCTGGTCGAGCGCCTCGAGAGCATTGCCGAGTGGCGCTGGAAGCGGCACTTCGATGATCGCCTGGGGCTGTCTCGCGCCGAGCTCGATCGTGTGGCCAGAGAGCCTCAGCAGACCCTGCCCGCCGAGGAACGGCTGCTGGCAGATCTTCCGCGTCACGAGATCGACTGGTACCGGCCGTGTCCGGCGGTCGGTCACAGCGACCCGGCGAACCAGTGGGGCTTCGACATGTCACCGCCGGAGCTCGCCGGGCACCAGGGGGAGCTCTTCAATCTGCGGATCGCCCGGGGTACGCTCAATGACGTGGAACGCTTCCGTATTCAGGAGCACGTGATTCAGACCATCATCATGCTCGAGTCGCTGCCGTGGCCGGCGCACCTGAAGCGAGTGCCCAGCATCGCCGGCAATCATCATGAACGAGTGGATGGCAAGGGGTACCCGCGGGGGCTGATGCTCGGTGAGGCGAGCGTCGAGGAAAAGATCATGGCGATGGCCGACGTGTTCGAGGCGCTGACCGCTGTCGACCGTCCTTACAAGGCAGCGATGACGCTGTCCAGGGCACTCGCGGTACTGGCCGATATGGTCAACGAGGGGCATCTCGACGCCGAGCTGTATCGCCTGCTGCTGGAGGAAGACATCTGGCGCGACTACGCCGAGCGCTTTCTTGCGCCACATCAGATCGATGACGTCGACGTGGCCGCATTGCTCAAAAGGGCAAATTTAGTACCGATGGCCGGTGATAATGACGGAAAAAGCCACTATCCGCCCTGTACAGCGGGGCCATCTGGGTCATAATGCCTCCATGCATTGTACATTCGCAGGGGAACAATAATGGTGTCCGCAAGGAGTCCAAGGTGGCGCGCGGTCGTCGCACTGACGCTGCTGCTCGTATCCTGTCTGGTGGTCGGCCTGGCCCAGGCCGCAGGCAACCCGCGCTATGCGGGCATCGTGGTCGATGCCGAGAGCCACGAGATCCTTTATGCCGAACATGCCGACGAGCAGCGTTACCCGGCCTCGTTGACCAAGATGATGACGCTGTATCTGTTGTTCGAGTCCCTCGAGGGGCGAACCATGAGTCTGGGTCAGCCGTTGGCGGTGTCATCCCATGCCGCCTCCATGCCGGCGACCAAGCTGTGGTTGAAGCGCGGTGACACCATCCCCGTGGAGAAGGCGATCCAGGCGCTGGTCGTGCGTTCGGCAAACGACGTGGCGGTGGTGGTGGCCGAATCGCTCGGTGGCAGCGAGTCTCACTTCGCCGGCATGATGACGCGCAAGGCCAGGGAGTTGGGCATGGCCAACACGACCTTTCGCAACGCCTCAGGCTTGCCGGACGCCGGCCAGGTCACCACGGCTCGCGACATGGCGGTACTGGCGCGTCGCCTGATGCTCGACTTCCCGCAGTATTACCCCTATTTCGCCCTGCAGGAGTTCACCTGGCGTGGCACCCGCCATACGGGCCATAACCGCCTGTTGAAGAATTACCCGGGTACCGACGGGCTCAAGACTGGCTTTATTCGTGCCTCGGGGTTCAATGTGGCGACGTCTGCGACGCGCAACGGGCGCCGGATGGTCGCCGTGGTGATGGGCGGCTATACCGCCGCTTCACGGGACGAACAGATGGTGAGCCTGCTCGATCGGGGGTTCTTGCGTGCCTCACTGATCGATGGCCGGGGCTTTCTGGCCAATACCGATATTTCCGGCGGTGAGTTGATGGAGGCGCCCCGTGGGCTGATGTCGGCGCCGAGTCGCAGCCGGCAAGTGGCCGTGGCTTCGCGCCCATCCTCCGCCGTGACGCCGTCTCGGGTCGAGACCGTCGTGCGGCCAGCGACGGGGGTGTCCAGCGGGGTATCGGTGGTATCCTCGGCGCCGTCCTATTCCTACGAATCCAATGCTACCCGTGGGTCCCAGGTGCGCTTTGACGCCCAGGCCCCGGTGATCAACCCGCCCCCCCGGCGTGAGGTGCAACCGGCGGTGGCTTCTGTGCCGGCGCCGGCCGCCGATCCGCTGCGTGCGATGATCGAGCAACCCTCGTCGCGGGCGGCCTCCCTCCCTGCCTCCCCACCCGTGGCCGTGGCGTCTGCTACCCCGGTCGGCTCCTCGGGGCAGGCGAGCGCGGCGTCTGCCGGCGACACGTCATCGGCCGTCGGCGCCGGGGAGTGGGGGGTGCAGGTCGGTGCCTTCAGTGATGCCGGCCGTGCGCGTTCCCAGGCCAGCCAGGCGGCGGATCGTCTGGTCGGTGAAATGGCCCATGCCCGGGTCGCGGTGGCTCGCGCCGGCAACGCCGATGTCTATCGTGCCCAGGTCGTCGATCTTCAGGAAGGCCAGGCTCGCCAGGCCTGCCAGAGCCTGGTGCGTCAGGGCATGGACTGCATGGTGGTGCAGGCCAGCCTGTAAGACGGCGAGCCGTTGCGGCTGTTCTCGGGGCGACCTCGGTATGCCCTGACCAGGCATTCGAGCCGCCTCCCACTTGCCCTTTTGTGGTGCAAGTTCTAACGTAAAGCCTTTCACCCCGTCGACCTTGCGGTCGGCGGGGTGTTGTTTTGCGCCGAGCCGGACGCCGACGAACGCCGGCCGCGTGCCTGGGCAGGAGCGCTCCGATGTCGTCGATCAAGGGAATCCTGTACATGTGCCTCGGGGTCGCCTGCCTCGCCTTCGGCGATGCGGTGTCCAAGTGGCTTGGCGAGGTGCACTCCCCGGTACAGATCATCTTCTTTCGTACCCTGGTGTCGCTGCCGCTGGTCCTGCTGCTGGCGCATCTGGGGGGTGGCTTGCGTGTGCTGAAGACGCGCCGCCCAGGCGTCCACTTGCTGCGTGGGTTGATCTACACCGGCACCATGGGTTGCTTCGTGCTGGGACTGACTCTGATGCCGCTGGCCGAAGGCACCGCCATTGCCTTTGCTGCGCCCCTGTTCGTCAGTCTGCTGTCGGTGCCGCTGCTGGGTGAGCGCGTCGGTAAACCGGTGCTGGCCGCGTCCGTGGTGGGGTTTATCGGCGTGATCGTGGTGGTCCGTCCCAGCGTCGATGGGGTGTCTCTGGGGGCGCTGTCGATGATTGGCGCCGCGGTCTTCTATGCCTTGATGATGATCACCGCACGCCGCTACGGCGGCCACGAGCATCTCTGGGCCATGGTCTTCTACATGACCCTGGTGCCATTTTTGATCACCGCGGCCGTCCTGCCCTGGGTGTGGCACACGCCGTTGCCTTGGCACTGGCCGGCCTTTCTGCTGGCCGGCGTGCTCGGCGTCGGCGCCACCGCCTTCATTACCTTGGCCTTTCGTCATGCGCCGGCGGCCATTGCCGCTCCCTTCGACTACACCGCGATGGTGTGGGCGGTGCTGCTGGGTTGGTGGATCTGGGGCGAGGTGCCGGATCTTGGCGTACTGATCGGAGGTGCACTGATCATCGGCAGTGGCCTGGCGATCGCCTACCAGGAAGGACGCACGTCCCTGAAGCGCCGCCCGTCGGCCTGACTGGCCGTATTGGGCGGCCAGCCATGATGCAGCACAAGGTCGCGCACGATCAGCGTTGTCCCCTAAGTCTTCCCTAAGGTTTATCGAGGACCCTGGCTCCTGGCGCCGATGGGGCGTCGATCAATCGCTTCGAGGAGAGCCGAGATGGCAGGGGAGCCGAAGTTGGCGGTGGACAAGGCAGGCGGCGCGAGTGCCGGCGGCGGGGATGGGCGTCGCGTGGCGGTGATCTGGGATCCGGTGGTGAGATCTTTTCACTTGCTACTGGTGGTGGGATTCGCGCTCAACTACCTGGAAATCGGGCCGCACCGCTGGATCGGGTATGCGCTGATGGGACTGATTGCGATCCGGGGAGTGTGGGGGTTCATCGGCCCCTGGTCGGCGCGCTGGACGAGTTTCTGGCCGACGCCGAAGCGCCTGCGTGCGGCCCTCGGTGGCGTTGCTTCTGATGCCCGGCGCATCACCCACACGCCCTTGGGGGCGGCGATGATGGTGCTGCTGCTTGCCCTGATGCTGGCACTGGGTACCACGGGCATGCTGATGGTGCATACCGAGCGCTTTCACGATCTGAAGTGGATGGAAGAGCTCCACGAAGGCCTGGCGACGGCGATACTCTGCCTGATTCCTTTGCACGTGCTTGGTGCGCTCAAGGAGGGGCGCCGGCGCAAGGACAACCTGATCGCCGCCATGATCCATGGTCGCCGCCGCGTCGACGACTAGTGCGTCGGCGCGTTGCCCCGCCCGGCCGGCGGCACCGAGGCGGGCGCGAACGAGGCGTCAGCGGGTGGTTTCAGGTGTCGGTCTCAGGCGCTTGGCGCCAGGCGGCAACGATCGCCTGGCTGGCCGCTTCAGGGTCGCTCTGGCCGCATATCGCCGATACCACGGCGAGTCCGTTGGCGCCGGCGGCTCTGGTGGCCAAGGCATGGTCTGCCTTGAGCCCACCGATGGCAACGCTAGGGAGTGGGCTCGCCGCGGTCAGCGTGGCCAGTCCCCCGAAGCCGAGAGGCTCGGCGTGGTCGCCCTTGGTGGCGGTGGCGAACACCGGTCCCAGGCCGAGGTAGTCCAGCGTTTCGACGTCGAGGGTGGCGAGCTGCGCCAGGTTCTGGACCGACAGGCCGATGATGGCGTCCGGCCCCAGCAGGCGGCGCGCTTCGGCCACCTCGCTATCGCCTTGGCCGAGGTGCACACCGTCGGCGCCTGAGGCGTGCGCCACCGCCACCCGGTCATTGATGATCAGGGGGACGCCGCTACCTGCCAACGCGGCCTTGAGCCGCCGGGCCTGGTCGATCAAGGTGGCATCGTCGGCGTGCTTGTCGCGCAGTTGGACGAGGGTCACGCCGCCGCGAACGGCGGCCTCGACGGTTTTCACCAGGCCGTGCGCCGCGCAAAGGTGCGGGTCGGTGACCAGGTAGACGGCGAGCTGGTCAGGGTGGAAGCCGCTCTCCAGGGGGCAGGGGCGAGATTCAAGGGACATGCGCTATCTCCAGCGGGGCTAAGCCGATCAGGGCGTCGGCGTCGAGTCGATAGAGTTCATCGAGAAAGGCGCTGGCGAAGCTGCCAGGCCCATGGGCGTCACGGCCGGCGCGGCGCCCGGCCTCGCCATAGCAGGCGAGTGCGCCGATGCAGTCTTCGAAGGCATCGTCGCCGCTGGCGACGAAGGCGGCGACCACGCCGCTCAGTGCGCAGCCGAGTGTCGTTACCCGAGGCATCAGCGCATGGCCGCCGGGCACCCGGGCCAGGCGCTGGCCATCGGTGACCAGATCGACTTCGCCGGTCACCGCCACCACCGCGTTGGCGTTACGGGCCAGGGCGACGGCAGCCGCAAGGGCCTCGTCGCTGGCCGCGGTGGAATCCACGCCGCGCCCGCCGGCGGTGGCGCCGTGCAGCGCGATGATTTCCGAGGCGTTGCCACGAATGACCGTGGGCCGGCAGGCGAGCAGGCGGCCGGCTACCTCGCGGCGATAAGTGGTAGCCCCGACGGCGACGGGGTCGAGGACCCAGGGTTTGGCGTGGGCCCGGGCGCTGGTGGCCGCCTCGACCATGGCCTCGACCCAGGCCGGCGACAGCGTGCCGATATTGACGCTGAGCGCATCGGCCAGGGACGCGAACTCGGCGGCCTCTTGCCTGGCATGGACCATCGCCGGTGAGGCGCCAAGGGCCAGCAGCACGTTGGCGGCACTGTTCATGGCGACGTAGTTGGTGATGTGGTGTATCAGCGGTGTGGCCTGGCGCATTCGCGTCAGGCGAGCGCCAAGCTCGGCGCCGGAGAGAGAAGCCGTCATGCTCGCCTCCAGGCGGAGGCGCGTCGGGGCGGCGCGGATGGCCGCCGCGACTCCCTCCGCCGGTATGATCCGGTTCAGGTTCCAAGGGTGCCTCTCAGCCGCGGACGACGGCCTGAGCCATGCGCGCGGCGCCCCTGTCGTGGACAAGTGGCAGTGGTTGCCAAGCGCCTACTATCACCACTCGAGAGCGAGCTGTAAAGCCGATCACCCCAGCAACTGCAACGCTACCAGGGTACCGAGGGAGGCCAGGGTCAGGTGACGCAGGGTGGTGCCGAGGGGGGCGCTGTCCTGGCCTTGGTCGAGACCGAGGTCGTCATCGACGTCATCGACGTGACCGCCCCCGTCATCGTGCCACAGGGCCATGCTGCCTAGTGCCAGGCTCAACAGTCCTAGCGGGACGCTGCAGGTGGACCAGCAGGCCATCAGGGCGATGCCGGCGAGCAACGCGGCGCCGGACAGGGCGAGCCCCCCGGCAGAAAGGCGCAGGGCGAGGGGGCGAGGACGACTATCGAAAGCGAGGGACGACATGGCAAGATCGGCTCCGAAGACGGTCAGGGAAGGGAGGGCTCATGACACCTTACACGCTATGCCTTAACGCGCGTTTAACGTTTGATGTCGAAAGTGTGACAGGGTGGCGCGACAGCCGTTCATTTGGGTGGTGCCGGCGGTGGGCCAGGGGGCATCAGGCGCGAATATAGGCCCAGCCCGCGGCCTGGTTCTCGGCCAGGGTGACCACCGCGGCGTCGACCTCGGTGAGGCCTCTGGCGTTGACGAGGCCCTGCGCCTTCAGTGAATTCCGGCACAGGCGCAGGGCGTCGTCGGTGGCGTCGGGTGTCTTCAGGGCCGCCGCGACCGCTGCGCCATTGGCCACGATGATGACGCTGGCATCCGGCCGTGCGACCTTCAGATTGACGAGGTTGCGCCGGGCCCGAGTCAGGCTCTCTGCGCAGGGCGCGTGCAGCATCACTTTGAGCGGAGCTGTCGTGTCAGGCGCTGCGTTGTGCCCGATGGCTAGCGGGGCGGTTGCCATGTCAGGGGTCCTCTGAAGGTTCGGTGCCAGCACCGATCAAGGCCTCGACGCGCTGGACGCGCTCGGCGAAGGCGGGGGTGTCACGCCGATCTTGCATGGGAAGGTTCACCTCCAGGGTCGCAATGACTCGGGCCGGTGCACCGGCGTCGTGACCGCCGAGGACCATGATGCGATCGGCGAGCAGAACCGCTTCGTCGATGTCGTGGGTAACGAACACGATCGCCGCGTCGGTGCGCTGGCGCAGCTCGATCAGCTCGCCCTGTAGGCGACGGCGGGTGATGGCATCCAGCGCCGAGAAGGGTTCGTCCATGAACAGGACTCTAGGCTCGACGGCCAGGGCTCTAGCGATCCCGACCCGCTGTTGCTGGCCACCGGACAGCGTTGAAGGCCAGCGCATCGCCATGTCATTCAGCCCAACCAGCGCCAGCGGTGCCAGGGCGCGTCGACGACGCTCTGCCCGGGAAAGGCCGAGTCCTTCGAGCCCCAGCTCGACGTTGGCGGCGATGCGCCGCCAGGGAAACAGCCGCGGCGCCTGGAACACCATCGACCAGGGGCGCGTACCGGCTACGGTTTCATGGCGAATGCGGGTGGTGCCAGCCAGCGGCGGCAAGAGACCACACAGCGCTCGGAGCAGGGTCGACTTGCCGACGCCGGACGCGCCGACGATGGCGACGAATTCTTGGGATGCCAGCGCCAGGTCAACGCCTTCGAGCACGGGTCGCCCGGCGAAACCGAGGCTCAGGTCGCGGGCCTCCAGCACCGCCTTGGGCAGGGTCAGGGAGTCCATCGTAACAGCCTCCCCTGTAGGCGCAGGAAGATCAGATCGAACAGCGCATAGAGGCCGGCGATGGTCAGCATGTAGACCACCACGATGTCGGTGGCGAGCAGGCCCGAGGCCTCCATCATGCGCTGGCCGATGCCGGGGATGCCGAACAATTCCGCCGCCACGACCGTCATCCAGCCTTGGCCGAGACCCGCGCGTAGGCCGCCGAGGATGCCGGGTGCCGCCGCCGGCAGGCTGACCTTGGTCAGGCGCGCCGCGAAGCGCTGCTGACCGAAGGCTCTGGCGACCTCGTCGAAGCCCGGGTCCACGGCACGTACGGCGCTGTAGCTGGCGAAGTAGTTGATCCAGAACACCCCGATGCTGATGATGAACGCTGCCGCCCCCGGGGTGATGCCGAACCAGATGATGGCGAAGGGGATCCAGGCCAAGGGCGGGATCGGCCGCAGCAGGCGAGCGAGCCAGGCGTGGGTTGCATTGAACACCGGCAGCAAGGCCGCGGCGACGCCGGCGGCGATACCGAGCACAGAGCCGACGCCTACGCCGACGGCGTAGTGGGTGAGGCTCGAACTGACGACCTCCCACCAGATGCCATCGCCGATCTCGGCCATGAACACTGCGGGGATGGAAGACGGCAATGGCACGAGGTTACCCGGGAGTAGGCCGAGCCGCAGGCTCAGCTCCCACAGGGCCACGAACAGCGTCAGACCAAACGCGCCCAGGGCGGTTCGACGCAGACGGGAAAAGGGCTCGGTCATGTGTCGCTCTCACCCTCGTCATCGCTCCCGGCATCGCTATTGCCATCGCCCGGGCTGCTCCCGGCGCCGAGAGCGTCATCGTACCAGCGGGTGTCGAATAGCTGTTCGATGTCCACGGCCTTCTTGAGGGTGCCGCTCTCGGTCTGATAGTCGTGCATGGTGCGGGTGCCTGCGAGGATGGCGTGGGGGTCGCTCAGGTAGTTGGATGACGGCGAGTTCAGCGCCGCCTCGACGGTGTCGAGCGGCACCAGGCGCTTGCCGATGAACTCCCTGACCGCTGGCGCCGCAGCGTCGGGGGCGTGCTCCAGACGTTCTGTAGCACGTAGATGCAGTGCGAGCAGCTGGCGGATGGCCTCGGGGTGCTCCTCAAGCACACTTTCACGGGCCGCCAGCACTGCCCCAGGCTGACCGGGCAGCATGTCGCTGCCCCGGGCCACCACCTGGGCGTCCTCGCTACGCTCGGTCACAGTGGACAGGATCGGTTCCAGGGTCGAGGCGGCATCCACGGCCCCCGCGAGCAATGCCTGCTGCACCCGGTCCGCCCCCATGGCCACGATCTCCACTGCATCGCTGCCAATCCCGAGGCGCCTGTCGAGCCAGTAACGCAGTACGGTGTCGGGCACCGAGCCCCGCGGGAAGGTGGCGATCTTGGGGCGCCGGCCCTGTTCTTCGGTGAAACGTGCGATGGCTTCGGCGGCATCGTTGTCCGCCATCAGGGAGGCCAGTTGGCCGCGTGCCACCAGGCCAATCTGTTCCTCAATGCTGGCGGCCAGCACCTTGATGGGCACGCCATTGGCGCGGGCCACCATCGCCGGGCCAATGCCGAAGTACATGATGTCCAGGTCGCCCGATGCCAGCGCCTGGACCATGGCCGGCCCACTCGAGAAACGCGTCAGTTCGAGCTCAAGGCCGGCGTCTTGCGTCCAGCCTTCGCCCTCCATGATGAACAGCTGAGCGACCGGCAGAATCGGCATATAGCCGACCTCAAGGCGCGTCGTCTCCGCGGCGAGGGCCGAGGTGCTCAGGCCGAGGGCCGCCAATCCGGCAATAAGGTGTCGTCGCATGGAAAGCATGGGGCGCTCCTGGCAAAAAAGAGAAAGAGACAGTGAGCAGCATGATATCGGCCACGGCGAGCGCGCGACATGCCAGCCCCCAATTGTTCCGCTATATGCTTATGAGTGCGATCGGACAGCGGCCATGGCCAACAACGCACGCGGCCGCCATCGGGCGGCCGCGGGCACAGGGCAAGGCAGGTAGGTTGGGTTCAGGACTTGCCGGGTTGCTTGACGTAGCGCAGATAGGGGCGCTGCTCGTCCCAGCCCTCGGGGAACAGTTTGCTGGCTTCGTCGTTGCTGACCGCCGGCACGATGATGCAGCGCTGGCCCGGCGTCCAGTTGACCGGAGTGGCCACCTTGTAGCCATCGGTCAATTGCAGGCTGTCCAGCACGCGCAATATCTCGTCGAAGTTGCGGCCGGTACTGGCCGGGTAGGTCAGCGTCAGGCGGACCTTCTTGTTGGGGTCGATGATGAAGACGCTGCGCACCGTCAGGGTGTCGTTGGCGTTGGGATGGATCATGTCGTAGAGGTCGCTGACCTTGCGATCATGGTCCGCCAGCAGCGGGAAGTTGAGTCCATGGCCCTGGGTGTCTTCGATGTCGCCGGCCCAGGCGTGGTGGTCCTCGATAGGATCGACCGACAGGCCGATGGCCTTGGTGTTGCGCTTGTCGAACTCGCCTTTCAGGCGCGATACCTCGCCGAGCTCCGTGGTGCATACCGGCGTGAAATCCTTGGGGTGGGAGAACAGGATCACCCAGCTGTCGCCGGCCCAGTCGTGGAACTGGATGGTGCCAGCGGTGCTTTCCTGGGTGAAATCCGGGGCGGTGTCGCCGAGTCGCAGAGTCATGTCAGCCTCCTGTGGGTGGTTTGCCGAAGCGGCAGTGACCGAGTGGGAGTGTGCCCAGCTTGGCATGTTCATGGGTACTAGCCCAAGCCTTTGGGGGAACTCAGATGAAGCGTAGTGCACAGTGGTCCCGACGGCAGGTCGTCACCTTGACGCGGGCGTGGGTGTGACGCCGGCCATCAAGGACGGGCGAGTCGGGTCGCTGTCACCTGCCGTCGGCGCCGCGTTGTCCTCGCCGACGCCTCAGGGCGCGGGAGCGGCGGCGCCGACGAAGCGGTCCTGCCAGTAGTCGATGGCCAACGACGATGTGGTCACGCTTCGCCCACTGCCGGGGGCATGGATCATGCTGTCGTTACCCAGATAGATGCCCACATGACTCACCCCCGGGCCCTTGCCGGTGGCGAAGAACAGCAGATCACCGGGGCGAGCGCGCTCGATCCGCGGCAAGCTGTCGTACTGGGCCTGGGACGAGCGCGGCAGGGCGATGCCGGCCCGGGAATAGGCCATCTGTGTCAGCCCCGAGCAGTCGAGGCCACGCGGCGATGTGCCGCCGAACCGGTAGGGCGTGCCGAGTGCGTCGCGGGCCTCGGCGAGGATCAGTGCACGCTCCATCGAGACTCCCTGCGTCGAACTCTCGGTCTTGAGCTCTGGGCCGGCGCAGCCGGTCAGCAGCAGGGCCAGGGCAAGCCAGATCATCAGGCGTGATGCGGGAGGGGTGGGGGTGGCTGATTTCATCCAGGCGGTCCTTGCGACGGCGGTGAAGACCCAAGATACCGTCCCTGTCGGTCGAGGGCCATGGCCTGGCACGGGGCTGTCGCTTGGGACGGTCAGCGAAAGGACAGCCGCGTGCCATGGGCGAGCATCTCCTCCGGGCTCATGGCCTTGCCCGCCACCCCGATCATTTCGTCGCCACATTGATCGCTCCAGGTCAGTACGCCGTGGGTCAGGCCGACGCCGCCGAGCAGCTCGCGGATCTCGCCGGTGCCAAGAAAGGTGCGCGTCTTGCCTGCGGTGTCGCACAGCGCCGAGATGCCGTTGGCGTGATGGAAGCGCACCGTATAGATGCCATCCATGGACTCGACTTCGACGATGGGCGAAAACCCATGTGACAGGGCGCTGGCGAGTGTCTTGATGGTGATCTGACGATCCAGGGTGTAGTCGACCTGGGCCATGGGGGGCCTCCTGCGCGAGTGGCGGGCACGGCACTTGGAGTGCCTCTCTTAGACTGGTTCACGCGGGCCCACCTGGCAACCTTGGCGCAACCGGTGGCAGTGATGCGTCGCCAGGGTCGGGCGCGCAAGGGGGCTGGCGTTGACGGATGCCCCTTGAGCCCAGAGCTGGGGCGGGTATGGTAAAGATCTCCCAAGCCACGAGAAGGATCCAAGATGTCCCCTACCGCCCCTATTCGCTCCCTCACCCTCGCCCTTGCCGCTGGCGTTGGCCTCGGCGTTGCCGCGCCGGCGTTCGCCCAGGATCAGGAAGATGCCCAGGTCCGTTTTTCGGTACCCGCCTGGCCGGGCGTGACCGTCAAGACGGCCCTGGCGTCCACCCTGCTCGAGGCATTGGGCTACGAGCCGACCAGCGACGAGCTCGGGGCCACCATTACCTATCAGGCACTGCGTCAGGGTGAGCTGGATGTCTTTCTCGCGGGCTGGCTGCCTGCGCAGCAGGCGATGTACGACGCCAGCTTCGAAGAAGGCCAAGCCAAGCTTGTCGACCTCGGCAATAACGTTGATGGTGCGCGCCTCGGCTTCGCCGTTCCGACCTATGTCTATGAGGCGGGGCTGACCTCGGCCGAAGACCTGAACGACGCAGAGTTCGCCGACAAGCTCGAGCGCACCATCTACTCCATCGAGGTGGGCACGGGGATGAGCGACTCGCTCAATGCCGCGGTGGACAACGATACCTACGGGCTCGGCGACTGGACTCTGTCGGAGACGTCCACACCGGGCATGCTCAGTGCGGTCGATGCCGCCCTTAACCGCGAGGAGTGGATCGTCTTCGCCGGCTGGACGCCGCACTGGATGAACATCGAGTTCGACGTGCGCTACCTCGATGACCCCGAAGACCTGTGGGGCCCCGAGGGTGGCCGCAGCGATGTGCGCACCCTGGTACGTTCCGAGTTCGCCGACAGCCACCCCAATGCCACCCTGCTGCTCGATCAACTGGTGTTCTCCGCCGACGAGCAGAGCGACATGATTCGTGGCTTCAGCTACGAAGAACAAGAGCCGGAAGACGTCGCCCTGGACTGGATGCGGGAGCATCCGGCCAAGGTCGAAGGCTATCTCGAGGGCGTCACCACGCGCGATGGCGATGAAGCCTGGCCGGTGGTTCGCGATACGCTCGAGATTCCCGCGACCTGAGACCGGACTTCTCGGGAGCTCGGCCCCTAGGCCAGAGCACCGAGCCGTCTCGAGTCCACGTACTTTGAGGCCGCCCCAGTGGGGCGGCCTCAATGATTTCTGACGGGGGTGTGGCGGCGGCGAGGGGGCTCGGCCCGCCGCGGTTCAGCTACGAATGGTCGTGGCCATGCTCGTGTTCATGGTCATGGTCATGCTCGTGGTCGTGGTCGTGGTCGTGGTCGTGGTCATGGTCGTGTGCCGGGTCGGAATCCGCCGGCGCCGGGGCGTCACCGTTCGGCATCGCCTGTTCCTCCGTCCCCTGCGATAGGCCGGCATGAAGCACTTCGGCATTGTGCAGCACCATCCCCAGATAGTGGGACGCGGTACCGCTTTCGGCCAGGGCGCCGGTATAGAGGGTGCCGGCGATAGGCACACCGGTTTCCTCGGCGAGTTGCTCCATCAGCGCCGGGCTCGACATGCTTTCCAGGTAGAGTGCGGGAATCTGGCGTGTCTTGATGGTATCGATCAGCTTGGCGAGGTCCGCGGCAGACGGTTCGGCTTCGGTGGATACCCCCACCGGCGACAGGAAGTGCACCCCGTAGGCCCGGGCAAAGTGGCCGAAGGCGTCGTGGCCGACGATCACCTGAGCGCCTTGGGGCAGGTCCTCGAACAAGGCATGGATCTCGGCGTCGGTAGCTGCCAGTTCGGCGATGTAGTCATCGGCCTGGGTGCGATATTCCGTCGCGTGGTCCGGGTCCGCCTCGATCAAGGCGTCGCGAATATTGGCGGCATACTGCTCGCCCGCGGCGAGGTCGAGCCAGGCGTGGGGGTCGAGCGCGCCGTGATCGTGGCCTTCGTGGCCTTCGGCGACCTCGGGCGACTGTTCGTGATCGTGGTCATGATCGTGGTCGTGGTCGTGGTCGTGGTCGTGGTCATGGTCATGGTCGTCATGTGCCGCCAGAGCTTCCCCGTCGTCGTGGTCGGCATGGGCGTGGTCGAGCGACCTGCCACGGTAGGGCAGCGGCTCGGTGCCGAGACTTGCCTCGAGGGTGGCGCCCTGATATCCGCTGGCGTCGAGCAACCGGGTCATCCAGCCTTCGAACTGCAGGCCGTTGAAGACCACCAGGTCGGCATCGGCCAGGGCGCGAACATCGCTGGGGCGTGGCGAGTAGACGTGAGGATCGCTGTCCGGCCCGACCAGGGAGGTGACTTCGACCCGATCGCCACCGACGTTTTCGACGATGTCCGCGAGCACGCTGAAACTGGTGACCACCTGAATCTTGTCGCTGGCCAGGGCCGTGGTTGCGCTACCCAATGCAGGCATCAGGGCGAGTGCCAGATACCAGGCACGAAAGCGGGGGCCGCGGCGGGAGGGGGCCGGACTGGGCAAGGTGAGCAGGGGCATGGTGAACTCCGAGTGGATGAGGGTCAGGGG
>Ga0114954_1000033_pt1 | contig 55606 bp, 59 predicted proteins | sample Porto_4metaG_FD_87299 | JGI IMG/M metagenome (GOLD analysis project Ga0114954, IMG submission 87299) | Marine algal microbial communities from Porto, Portugal - Porto_4 metaG | ecosystem: Host-associated > Algae > Red algae > Unclassified | place: Portugal: Porto | collected 2015-02-02
AATTCTATAATAACTTTTTTTAATTCTTCAAAAGAGAAAAACTTCGTTTGATTCATCGCCAACTTTACACGATACGGATGTACACCAATATGAGACGCGATTTGATTTTGTCCGTAACCACGTTGTTGCAACTCTTTCACTTGATGCAGCAAGCGGAATTGACTCACTAATAACGCAAGCAATTTAATCGGTTCTTCCTGCTGCGTAAATAATCCATCTAAAATTTGCATTGCACCCGCAATATCCTTTTTCACTACTTTTTCTGTCAAAGCAAATACATTTTGCTCCACAGACTTCGGCACAAGCTCTGTAACAAGTTTTGGTGTAATCTCTCCGCCCATACCAACGTATAACGTTAACTTGTCCATTTCCTTCGCCAACATCGTTACATTACTTCCCACAAGCTCTAATAACAAACTAACAGCTGCATTATCAATATGCACATGTACTTCATCAGCACGAGCACCAATCCATTTCTGAACATCTTGCACTTGCATCGCATTCGCTTCTACTACATCCGCTGTTTTCTTTAATAGTTTTGTAATTTTTTTTCGTTCATCGAGTTTTTCGTAAGGCGCAACAAAAACAAGAATAGAAAATGGAGAAGGTTCACCAATATATTCTTCTAAAATTTTTATATTTTGTTCTAACTTTTCTTTTTGTGAAGTTAAAAAAAGTGGTGATTTCATTAATAGTACTTTCCGTTCCCCAAAAAAAGGAAGTGTACGCGCATCCTCAACCACATCTTCTAAATAGGATTCTTCCAAATCGTATGTCACAACATTAAATTCTCGATCTTCCTCTTCAAGTGCTTCTGTTGTAATAAGCTTTATCGTTTCATTTATAAAAAACGCTTCCGTTCCATACAGTAAATATAACGGAGCAAACTGCTTCTTATTAATTTTTTTATGTATATCACTCATACTTTTTTCCTACTCCCTAACTTGGCAATATATATTTATACTAATGCCCTAGCTTTTGTTTTACAAGTACAAAGGAACAGGCTTTACAACCCGCCCCTTTATTTATATTAAACGCCACGCAATAAGTCCCGGGTTTCTTATTGGTGTGCGGTAATCACCTTCCCTTTATTATTCACAATAAAAATCCGAGTATAAGTGCCAACTCTTAACATGCTTGGAAACGAAAAACTCATGTCACTTAACGAACTAGAAAGTAGTAAAAATACTCGGTTCCTCTTCATATGGAAATTGTAGATTTTTTTCTGACAATATTTTATACTAAAGTGGAATGTTGGGGAGGGATTCTAAATGAATGATTTTGAACAAAATGTTCAAAGTAAACGCAATGACGCTATTGATTCAGGGGTAGGATTTATCGTCTCATTTGGTTTTTTCGCAACACTTTTCATTATTGCAACTGTTATTAAATTCATCGGTTCTTAAAGGCTGCCATTTCATGGCAGTCTTCTCTTTTTCATCTATTATGTATTTCATCATATGTGATTTTACTTTTAAAGGTTCCGGTTTCCCCTTTAAAAACATAGGAAATAGCACCTTGTTTATCCGTTCGCCATACTTCAGTACCCATCTTCTCAAAACGCTCTATCACCTCCTTATCCGGATGTCCATACCTATTCCGTTCTCCCACAGAAACAATCGCTATACTAGGCTGTATAAGCCTCAAAAAAGGTGCTGTAGATGACGTTTTACTCCCATGATGCGCAACTTTTAAAACATCCGCCCGTAAATATGGATATGTCGATGCTAAAAGTTCCTCTCCCTCTTCTTCTAAATCACCTGTAAACAGCCATGTTAATCCTCCTAATTTGGCCCACATTACAATTGAAGAGTTATTTTCACTTTTTTCTTTCCCTTTCGGAGCTAGTATAAAAAATTCCGCTCCATTTATACTCCAACACTCCCCTTCTTCCACTATACTTATTTTCACTTCTTTTTCTAATGCCTTTTTCTTTAACACCTTTTCTAATACTGTCTCTTGTTTCTTTTGACCAAATACAACTTCTTTTACAGTTATATACGATAATAAATCTGATGCGGCACCTATATGATCCGCATCTCCATGCGTTATGATTAATTTATCAATTGTTTTCACACCTTCCTTTTGCAAAAAAGGAACAAGAATATCGTGACCAACAGAAAATTCATGCTTTTTCCGTTGCCATTCTTCTTTATTTATCCGAAGTGTTCCACCTGTATCAATAAGATAAACCCCTTTATCATATGGAAGTCGAATTAATATTGCATCACCTTGTCCAACATCAATAAATGTCACACTCCCACTCTCGCGAAAATACGGGTATACATAATGACACGTGCTAATAAAAAGAAATCCACTCATGACTATGAATACAATTTTTTTCGGCAGCCCTCTTTCCAAGACGATCAATATACTAACAATCATCACACAATATACAACTATAAGAAGTATAGATGTTTGCCCGAAAACAAGGCGGGGAAACGGTAAGCTTTCACAATAACTTAGTAAATTATTAGAAATAATTAAACCTACTGACAGTATATTTGCAAGTCCTTTTGCGAGAAATGGGATAATTGGTATAAATACCAGAATAATAATACTACATGGTAATACAAGTATAGATAAAAATGGAACGTATATGAGGTTGAGGAAAATACTATATGGAGAAAAATAACCAAAATGATATAACAAAATCGGGGTACTAACGAGCTGCGAGATAATAGAAATATAAATAGCATTTCGAATTATTCCATTACTATGCCTTAGTAGTATCGGAGCAGATAAAATTAAAGCGAAACTACCTACAAATGAAAATTGAAATCCTATATTAAAAACAAGATATGGGTCGTATATAAGCATACATATAGCCGTTATACTTAAGGCATCTAAACTAGATAAGCGAACAGAACAAATGAAAGCAACCAACAATAAAACACCTGTTATAGAAGCTCTTATAACAGACGGTGATGCGCCTGCTATAATCATGTACACTGGAATACAAACAATTAGAAATACTGTCGCCATCTCCTTCGTCACACCACTTCTCAGTAAAACAAAGTAAACTATCACCATTAACAGAACAATATGCGACCCTGAAATCGCCAATAAATGCACAAGACCAAATTGCTGATACTGTTCTTCAACTTCAAACGTCATTTGTTGTCGGTCACCAAATAATAATGCATTCATAAAAGCACCTGATTGCTCTGGAAACATTTCTGTAACTTTAAAGATTATGTGCTGCCTATAAAAAAGAATCCATTGCACAAATGATAATGATGTTTTTTGGCACTCAGAAATATATGTAGCATGGAATATAAAATGAATATTTTGTTTATATAAATAATCTCGGTAATCAAAACCATGAAAATTCCGAGCAGTTTGCGGTTCTTTCCTCTCACCTTTGAATACACAGGATACTCCCGCATATAATTGTTGTAATTGTTTCTTTTCCAAGGCTGATTTCATTTTGTAACTTAACTGCACTGTATTTTTATTCTGATCTTCAAATTGAAAAGATAGGCGATCCCCATTAATAAGAGGTGTATTTTGTATCACCCCTCTTGTAGCTTCATAGGGCTCCCCTAGAGGCTTATTTTGTCCTTGAACATACGAAGTGTACATAGCACCACTAAAACACGCTATCATACAAAAAATGAAGGTTTTACGCGAAGTACGATATAAACAGAAGAAAACATATAAAACGAAACAACAAGCAATCCATAAAAATGACAAGGAAAAGGCGATTGCAATCCCCATTATAAAAGAGATTGCAATATAGCCCCATTGTTCATGCAACTTATACTCACTCCTTATAGCATCATTTTTGCTTTCGTGAATACATGCTGTAATTCTTCCATTGATAAATTATCTTTTTCGAAAGACCCAAATAATTCTTTTAACTCCGTATAACGTTTTTGCTCCTCTAATGCAGCAATATCATATTCTAGTGGAACGTGCTTCACTGTTACATTCGCTTGTTCAAATAACTCTATGGCGTATGGATGATTTTTATAATCCTGCGCATAATAAACCGCTGTAATACCACTTTGAATAATTGCCTTACAACATTGTAAACAAGGGAAATGCGTAACGTAAATTTCTGCTTCCTCTGTTTTCGCACCAAACTTGGCACATTGTAATAAAGCATTCATTTCTGCATGAATTGTACGAACACAATGATTATCAATGACATAGCATCCATCATCGATACAATGCACCCCACCTTTAATTGAACCATTATAGCCGCCAGCAATAATCCGCTTGTCACGAACGATTGTTGCCCCTACTGCAAGTCTTGTACATGTACTACGTAAAGATAACAAATGACTTTGCGTCATAAAATATTGATCCCACGAAATTCGTTCCATATTTTTCACCTTCTTTTTTGTCTACTTGTAGTGTAGCGAATGAAGAAAAACTTCGTCAATCTTTTACGGAATAATAATTTGATCTTTTATTTTTTCCAAAGACTTCACACCAATCCCATCAATCTTTAATAAATCTTCTATTTTCTGAAACGGACCATGTTCCTCTCGATATTTCAAAATACTTTCCGCTTTTCGAGAGCCAATGCCTGTGATTTTTTCAAGTTGCTCTTTAGAAGCTGCATTTATTTGAACTTTCCCTTCCCCCTTTGAAGAGGTAGCCAAATCTTGCACTTGCTCATTTTTATTGGATACATAAAGAATCATTTGGTCTTGTACAATTTGTGCTAAATTCACCTTCTTTATATCTGCCTCAGGCAAAAAACCACCCGCCTTTTCAACGGCATCCTTGAACCGGTCCCCTTCCTTCATTTCATACACCCCCTCTTTAACAACGGCCCCTTTCATATCAATTAGTATTTTTTTCTGTTCCTTTGCATCTAATATTTTCGGTTTACTTTTTTTCTCTACATCTTTCGCCTGAACATCCGTTGCAATGACCGATCGCTCTGTATGCTGGTTTGTTTTCCAGAAAAAAAGAAAAAGTACAGTTACAATAATAACTACTAACCCCAACCATTTTTTCGGAAAATCCCACATCATTTTACACCTCTAATCATAAATTTATAACATCATTCATATTGTTTAGGAGAAAGCTGTTACGAAGGAGGGATGAAACATTGAACATAGGAATTATAGGGACAGGAAACATGGGGAACATACTAATCGATGCATTTTTAGAGACCCGTGCTGTCAAACCTTCGTGCCTTACAATCATTAATCGGACACCTGCCAAAGCATATCATATAAAAGAAAAATACCCTTCTATTCATATAGCCAAAACAATCCCAGAAGTACTCGAACAATCACAACTTATTTTTATTTGCGTTAAACCAAAAGATATATACCCTATCCTACAAAAATATGCTGAACATTTTTCTGATGAAAAGTGCTTAGTTTCTATCACAAGTCCAATATCTCCATCACAATTAGAGACACTTGTACCTTGCCACGTCGCACGTATCATTCCGAGCATTACAAACCGCGCCCTATCTGGCGCATCATTATTTACATTTGGAAGTAAATGCTCTGAAGAGTGGCAACAAAAACTACTTCGGCTATTCAAAAAAATTTCTACTCCACTTGTAATAGAAGAAGATATAACGCGCGTTTCATCTGATATAGCAAGCTGCGGCCCTGCATTCTTTAGTTATTTATTACAATGTTTCATTAACGCTGCTGTAGATAAAACAAATATTACACATGAAGAAGCTACTACTTTAGTAAGTGAAATGGTCGTTGGAATGGGGAAATTACTTGAAAAAGAGATTTTCACATTACCTACCTTACAAGAAAAGGTATGTGTCAAAGGCGGCGTTACAGGAGAAGGTATTCTAGTTTTAGAAGAACATGTTGGAGATATGTTTCATAAATTAATCGAACGGACACACGAGAAGTTTGATGAAGATTTAAAATGCGTTGATCAGCAATTCAATAAACACACATAATAAATACGCCATCGCCATTCCAAATCCTTTTTATTAATACGTATCTTTTTTATGCTACATTTTCACTAAAACTAGCATTTTTGTACTTTACATGTATCATCTTTTTAATATTCTAGAAATGAAATCAAATCTTTTCTAAAAAACAAAAGCAACCTTATCGGTTGCTTTTGTTTTATCCATTCTTCTTCGCCATAAAAAAGATGCGCTCTGTTTGTTCTGTCACTTCAATTCGTTCAAAGTCTCCTGTGACGCGAAGCACTGTAAATCCAGCCTCTTCAAGCCATTTCGTTAATTCTTCAACCGAATATGCTCGTTGCACGTGACATTCATCAAAACGATGATATACATCTTCTTCTGGATCTTGTACAAAGAATGTCAAATCATGTTCCACACTATTGGATTCTTCTCCAGGGAAACAGTTCCAAATAAGTGATATTTCCTCGCCATTCACTGTATATGTTTCATTTTGAAATACGTGATGTATTTTATATAAAGAGTGTACGTCGAATAAAAACAAGCCATCTTGACGTAAATGATGGAAGACTCTTCTAAACGTTTCTTGCACTCCATCTTCTTGCAATACATAGTTTAACGAATCACAAAAGATTGTTACACAATCAAATTCACCAGGAACATCAAGTTCTCTCATATCTTGTTGGTAAAAAGGAAGAAAATAACCTTCTCCTCCTAATTTCTGCTGTGCGACAGTTAACATTTCTTCTGAAAGATCTACACCAGTTAAATCATAACCTTTTCGCATAAGCGGTAGTGTTACGTTACCAGTTCCACATGCTACATCAAGAATTTTTGCCTCTTTCATGCCCGCATGCTGCAAACTTTCCTCTGTGAACTCTACCCATTTATCATACGGGACATCATTCATCAGTTCGTCATACAGTAATGCAAATTGTTCGTATTTCATTGATCTAACTCTTCAGTAATATCTTCACGTGGTACATCGCCCCATAGACGCTCTAAATTGTAGTGATCACGCTCATCTTTATGGAATACATGAGCAACCACATCACCAAGGTCTACTAATACCCAACGAGCCTCATCAAAACCTTCCATACGTTGTACATTAATTTCGAATTCATGCGCCTTCGCTTTAATTTCACGCGCAATTGCTTGCACCTGTTTATCAGAGTTTCCGTGACAAATAATGAAATAGTCTGCAATTGGTGAAATCCCTTGCATATTTAGTACAACCATATCTTCTGCTCTCTTATCATCAGCTGCTTTTGCTGCTAATACTAATAAATCTTTATCTTTCATTTAATAATTTCCTCCTTGATAACTGCATTGTATGTTTGGAATGTTAATGGATAAATCGTTTGATCTTTTTCCATTAAAAATTGAATTGTTCGCTTTAAAGCAAACAGTAACGCTTGATTTATATCTTTATATGCGAGTTTTCTCGCTTCTTCTACACCAGGAAACTTACGCCCCGGCTCAATGTAATCTGCTACATAAATCACTTTATCTAACATCGTCATTTTCTCATGACCACTTGTATGGTATGTAATAGCTTGCAAAATTTCAGGATCCGTAATGCCTACTTCTTTTTCTACTAAGTATGCCCCAACAGGTGCATGCCATAACTCTTTGTTATAGTGAAGTAGATCCTTCGGCAAACCTTCCCTCTTAATAATCTCTTCCATTTCTGAAATCGCTCTACATTTTGCATAATCATGAAAGATAGCAGCTGTTTCTGCCTTTTTCTCATCTACATCATATAAACGAGCCAGTTCAATCGCTGTTTCCATTACACCTATTGTGTGTACATAACGCTTTTCATGCATTTGTTGTTTCACAATATGAAGTGCTTCCTCACGATTCATACAACCCATTCCTCTCGATATATACCTGTACTTTTTCCGGAAGTAAATATTTGCACGTTTTCTTCTCCATATACCTCTCACGTAACAAAGAAGAAGAAACTGCAAACTCTGGAATTTCCACTTTTACAATATTATAAGGCGTATGCAATGTATAACCTGGTCTCGTAACTCCAACGAAAGTTACAAGTGTAAGTAACTTTTCAATGTTATACCACTTTGGCAAATACTCAACCATATCTCCACCAATAATAAAGTGGAACTGCACATCCGGATACTTTTCCGTTAATTGTAACATAGTGTCATACGTATAAGATGGGCCTTCTCTGTTTAGCTCTTCTAAACAAATTGAAAAGTATGCTTCTTCCTCAGTCGCAAGCTCTAACATCTTTAAACGACTTTCTACACTTGTAATATTCCGCCCTTGTTTATGTGGCGGAATTTGATTTGGCAGGAACCATACTTCTTCCAAGTCCAAAGCGTGATATACTTCATTTGCAATTAGCAAATGCCCATAATGAGGCGGATCAAATGTACCGCCAATGATGCCAATTTTTCTCAAAAGAAACGCCCCTTCCTTTTACATACAGCAACTCTCTTCCTATCAATTCGAAGAGAGTTCACTGTTAATAAAAGTTCAATTGGTTTCGCTCTCTACATCATTAAGCACTAGCAATAAAAGTACCGCATGCTAATCTTTTTATCGAGGAAGCTTAATTTGTTTATTTTCTCTTGATTCTTTATATAAAACAATTGTGCTTCCAATTACTTGAACGATTTCAGCACGTGCACCTTGTGCAAGTTCTTCTGCAACTTCACGACGATCGAATTCACAATTTTGTAGCACGCTCACTTTAAATAATTCACGAACCTCTAATGCTTCTCCAATTTGTTTCACCATATTTTCATTTACGCCGCCTTTTCCAACCTGAAAAATTGGTGTTAAATGATGTGCCTGTGCACGTAAAAATCTTTTTTGTTTTCCTGTTAACATATAATTAGCCTCCAAGCTTTCTCATTACTAATTGTTTCATTCTATCAATATTTGGCACGCGTCCTGTCCACATTTCAAATGCAAGTGCCCCTTGATAAACAAACATATCAATACCATTTTGAATGATTGCACCTTGCTCTTTTGCCTCACATAAAATTTTCGTTTCAAATGGATTATAAATTATATCTGATACAATTGTTCCTTCTTTTAACGAACAAATTTGTAATGGCGTATGTTCGACATGCGGATGCATACCTCTTGTTGTCGTCTGAATGATAATATCATAATTCCCTTGTTCTTCTGTCGCTTTTTCTAACGATAAAGCAACAGAATGAACATCAGCCGCACATGCAGCAATAAGTTCTTTCGCCTTATCGACTGTACGATTTGCTACATCAATTTCTTTCACACCTACATCAGCAAGAGAAAAATAAATAGCTCGGCTAGCACCACCAGCGCCAAGTAATAAAATACGTTTCTCTTGAAGTGGTTCACTACTAATTGACTGTAAGGCTCGGACAAAACCGATTCCATCTGTATTGTAGCCAATTAATTTTCCATCCTTATGAACCACTGTATTTACTGCACCAATTTGCCTTGCTAGTGGGTCAATCTCATCCAAATAATCCATAATAGCAACTTTGTGCGGAGTTGTTACATTAAATCCTGAAATACCTAACGCTTTTAAACCTCTTACTGCTTCCCCTAGCCCTTCTTCTACAAGAAACGCATGATAATGGGCATCCATATTCAAGTGTTCAAATGCATCGTTATGCATAACGGGCGATAATGAATGTCCAATTGGATTTCCGATTACACCATATAATTGTTTCATAAATCCCTCTCCATATTAAATTAAAGATTTACGCAATGAAACACTTACTCCTTTTGGTACGTGAGCAACAATTTTTGCTCCTGATTCGTTTACAGTAACCCATCCTAATCCAGAGAATACAACGTCCGTTTTCGGTTCACGAATATTAAACTCGTATTTCACCAGCTCAGGCATATTTTCTAATTCTTCTGGTGTTGGCGGGCTTAGTAAATCTCCGGCATGATTTTTATACAATTCATCTGCTTTCTCAAGCTTTGTACGATGAATTGTTAAACGATTTGAGAAGTGACAAGTAAACGCACGACGACCACCACTTACATAATCAAAGCGTGCCAATCCACTAAAGAATAATGTTTGTTCCTCATTTAATTGGAATACCATCGGCTTAATTTCTTTTGTTGGTGTAATAAGCTTTAAGCTTTCCTTTCCAACATAATGAGCCATTTGATGGTGGTTAATAATACCTGGCGTATCATATAAAGAAGATTCTTCGTCTAATGGAATATCAATTAAGTCAAGTGTTGTTCCTGGGAAATGAGATGTTGTAATTACATTTTCAGTCTCATCACTAAATTCTTTAATCATACGATTAATAAATGTAGATTTTCCTACATTCGTACATCCAACAACGTAAACATCTTTGCCGTCGCGATAATACTCAATAGCATCCGCTAATTCAGCAATCCCTTGTCCCTTCGCTGCACTAATTAAAAAGACATCCTCTGGCTTTAATCCTAACTGCTTTGCACTATAGCGCATCCAATGCTTTACTTTATCATGTTTTACTGACTTAGGAATTAAATCCGCCTTATTTCCTACAAGTAATACTTTATTATTTCCTACGAAACGATGTAAGCCAGGTAACCAGCTACCATTAAAATCAAAAATATCTACAATCTTGACTACTAATGCATCTGACCTTCCAATTCCATTTAGAATGCGTAGGAAGTCATCATCTGTTAGCGATACATCTTGAATTTCATTGTAATGTTTCAAGCGAAAACAGCGTTGACAAATCACTTGCTCTTTTTCTAAAGATGAGGCAGGCGCATACCCAACTTCATTTTTATTTTCTGTTTGAATTTCTACACCGCAACCAATACATTTAATTGTTTCAGTCAAACTTTATTCCTCCCAGTTAATTAAACCTTTTTTCTTCATATTTTTCATAATTCTTCGTTCAATTTTTCGATTAAAGCGAGTCACCAATCCATCCGTTTGCGCTACTGGCACAACTAAGATTGTATGAAGTCCTACACGATTTCCACCAAGCACATCTGTAAGCAACTGATCCCCAATTACTACAACTTCATCCGGCTGCAGGTGCATCTCTTGTATCGCACGCTTAAATGCACGAACAAATGGTTTACGTGCACTATGAATAAATGGAATATTTAATGGATCAGCAAAGTCTTTCACACGTTGCTCATTATTATTCGAAACGACCGTTACTTGAATGCCTTGCTCTTTCATTTTTAAAAACCACTCTTCAAGTTGCGGCGTTGCATTTGGACGATCCCATTCAATTAACGTGTTATCTAAATCAGTAATAACTCCTTTAATTCCACGTTTTTTCAAATCTTCTGGTTGAACATGATATACATTTTTCACATATTCATTTGGTAAAAATAATTTCAATTTCTTTCACCTCTTTGAGGATTTTTCATAAAATTTTTCGACAACATTTTTCGATATACAACCTGTGGATAAAATTGTACACACTTTCCACATTAATTTTTCAGTCAATTTGGAATTTACTAACAATCTATACACAATTTATCCACTGTGGTATGTGGATAACCACTTGTTTGTGACTGTCATATTTTTTTGGTACATTAAATGCAACAACGAATCAATCCTTATATTATTAGGAGGTGACTCACCTTGAAAACAAAACATATGGAACAGTTATCTACTGAGTTACTCACTGAGTCTTATTATAAAGCAAAAGAACTAAAATTAAATCCCGACTTCATTTTACTTATAAAACAAGAAATTATTAGACGCTCATTAGAGGACAAGCTTGCCAAATCTTCTTGAGTACATATAGATTACTAATAACCTGTAAAAAGAGCCATCCTACGATGGCTCTCGAATAAACAAGTACTCCCATCTAGGGGATTTCATCATTAAGCATCTTTGTCCATAACTCTTATTTACGATTATAAAATCTTCTCTTTACTTGTGAGTTAATCGAGTAGCAATTTTTTCACCGAGACGAAGTTCTTGTCCGCTCTTCAAATTCTGCACTACTTCTATCATATCTTTTTCAAACAATAATACAACTGTTGAACCAAATGTAAAGTATGCCATTTCTTCACCTTTTTGAACAGTACTTCTTTCATGCAAAAGCTCAATACTATTAACAAACATAGCCCCTACTTTTACAAGTGCCATATGTTCGCCGTCACTATTCACTTCTGTAACAGAACGATAATTTTTTGACAGTGGTTCTTTACCGTATTCCATACCAGCTGCATTTACCGGATATGATTTTCTACCGAGTACAAATCTTTCAGTCACAGCCCCAGAAAGTGGACTATGAATGCGATGATAATGACTTGGACTCAAATAAATGACCATGTATGTACCGCCTGCATATCGCTTTGCACGTTCTTCATTACCTAGCATATCCACAATTGAATAACGCTTACCTTTAATATCAAATGTTTTTGTATCCTCAATAGGACCGTGGTCAGCAAAAACACCATCAACAGGGCTAACGATACTCGATGTATCTGTATCAATACTACGCTTTCCTTCTTTTAGCCTACGCGTAAATAAGTCATGCAATGTTCTATATTCCTTCAAACCCTTTTCCATCTCATCTTGATTAATTTGAAAAACTTTCGCATATGATGGAATTATGATGGAGCTCAAACGAGATTGTGCAAATTTACGTAATATATAAGAAGTAAAGCGACCATTTGTAAGTTCTATCATAAGTCGATATAATGTACGTCGCAAATTGCGAAACCTCCTAACCAGTCTATAACTTTAGTTTTCCCTTATTTTCTTTCTATATCATATGTAAAACTGGTTCTTATTCCCACATATCATATAGAACTGTTCATTATGCAAATCGAAAACTAAGTTAAGTATGGTATTATTCTTAAATTGTTTAGCACCCTCTAATATTACAGATAGAATCCGTCATTTTCAACAGTGAACATGTATTTCTTCTTAATACAACTCGTTTTCTTTCCTTATTTACAAAAAGAAAAGCAGCCCATTTTAAAATTTGGCTGCTTGCAATGCACATTATTCTTTCGCTTTTTTCTCTTTCTCTGCTCTTACAAATTCATGGAACATTTTCATTAACGCACGCTTTTCAATTCTTGATACGTAGCTCCTTGAAATACCAAGTGCCTTCGCAATCTCCCGCTGCGTTTTCTCCTTATCAAGCCCAAGTCCAAAGCGCTTTACGATAACTTCTTTCTCTCGTTCGTCTAAAATATCGATATACTCTTTAATCTTTTCTAACTCCATACTAAGCTGAATCATATCAATTACATCTTCAGACTCAGATTTTAATATATCAATAAGCGATATTTCATTCCCCTCTTTATCTTGCCCGATCGGATCATGAAGTGAAACGTCTTTTTTCGTTTTCTTTAGTACACGTAAATGCATCAAAATTTCGTTTTCAATACAGCGTGCTGCATACGTCGCAAGCTTTGTTCCTTTCCCTGCTGAATAACTCTCAATTGCTTTAATGAGCCCAATTGTACCAATTGAAATTAAATCTTCTGCATCTTCTCCTGTGTTTTCAAATTTTTTAACGATATGAGCTACAAGCCGTAAATTATGTTCAATTAAAAGATTTCTCGCTTGAGCATCACCTTGCTCCATTAACTCTAAGTACTTTCTCTCATCATCTGATGATAACGGCTGCGGGAACGCATTGTTCTTCACATAAGAAACAAAGACAAACACTTCTCGAACCATATATCCAATTGCGGCGAATAGACTCAAACCTTTCACCTCCGCCAAAATAGTGGTCTTTATTATGTGTATGTGGGCGTGAGGTTGTTTGTGTCTGTACGATATCATTCCAATATGTTTTTACGCATAATATTTGTCTCAAAAAGCTTTGCTACATATACTTAAACAAAAGATTGGAGAGTGGAATATGAAACATTTCATTACCCTCTTGTTCATAAGTAGCTGGTAAGAGATGAACTCCTTGTACGCTCTTGCAAGCTACTTGTACTACAAGGAGGGATTATACAAATATGAAATTTGAAAGAACACGTGCTTATACAAGGCACCAACGTCAGCGTACGATGCGCCGAAAGATGATTATCGTAAAACATGCATGGGGACATACACCTAAAACAGCTGGTATTTTTGCAAAAGGAAAAATTCACTGTTCCTGTGGAATGTGCACAACAAAGTGGAGAACAGAAGGACCACCTGCTAGTGTACAAAAGTGGTTATACAAAATCGATATATGCGAAGAATAAATCGTTATTTCTAAAAAAAGGTCTTCTCTCGAAGACCTTTTCCTTATTCACTCCAAATTTTCTCCCCAGTATGCGCATCAATATAACGAATTTCTCGACTACAATCGAAGGATTCTTTATGATTTTCATCCGTTGTTTGTTTATACAGTAGTACGTAGTTCGTTTCCTCTACATCATTTTCTAAAAACCATTCTAAATTCACTCGCATGGCCCCTCTGTATATTTCTAGCGCTTTTTCTTTTGTTATTTTTATTGTTGTTTCATATGTAAGTAATTCTTTTATAAATTTGCTAGACTCTCCGGAGTAGTGCATCACAGCACCATTTTCTGCATTGATATTGACTCTAAATTGGTTATACTCTGCTGGAATACCATTCACATATACGGAAAAGGTAAACCTTTCAATCCCATCTTCTGCTTCTTCACGTTCTTCCCAAAGACGTAGATATTGTGTGACATCTGGAATAACTTGTTCCAAAAATTGAAGTGCTTTTTGTATGCATTCCTCTCTAGACAGTATTTGCTTTACTTCATTATCGTCTGTCAGTTTTATAAAACCAGTTAATTCATTGGTAGATTTATCAATCATAATGCCAACAAAATTATTATATTTTAACATCGGTAAATGCTTTTTAAAAAATTCATTCATTAAATATGGATTCTTTTCTTCTTTCTGTTTCTGTAATTCCTCTTTCGGAACAAATTTCATCCTTATTTCATAATCATTTTCCTTCTCAGCAACTTTTGTAAAATTTTCTTTATCCCAATCAAACAAATCGAATATATCATCTTGTCGAATACCTTTTTTCGGGTTTTCAACAGCTACAGTTAGAGGCAATTTATAATGATCTGTTCCAAACAAATCTTTACCTGTACTTGCATCAATAAACGCATGACTAGGTTCTGGTTCATATACGAGATGATACCCTTTTACTTCCTCACCATTTTCATATTTACATGGGGAATGTGTTAAATCTACAAATACAAGTCTCATATCTTGTCTAGCTTTCAGATTTTCTAAAACGACGTTCTCCTCAACAATTTCACTTGGCCATAACGGTTTTTTCTCAATAGCTTTTTGTCCATTATAACGAAAATGTACAACATTGCCTGAAGGATGAACTCGCACAACACACCCTGCATTCCGTAATGGGTAGCCATTCACTTCTTGCATATAATTTACTTCTTTCCACCCACGCCTGTCATCCTTAACCGTTATATATGTATAAAACTCATATCCTTCTTTTGTATATTTTTTTAAGAATGCATTTGCAATCTCTCTTGCTTTATTCTCATCTATCGCTTCCTTACCACTCGAAAAATAAATTTCATCATCTATACTAAATTCAATTAAATTACCAGTATGTCTATTCAACGTAATTTGTATCGTTCTCTCCTCATCCTCTTTATGCTCCCACCATACTAGATGATATGGGTCATCCACACCTTCTTGATCATCTACAACAAGCCTATATTCATCTGGAATGTCAATCATATGAGCCACTTGCTCTTTTCTTTCTTTATCTTTTTGATTCATCATACCTCTCCCTGCGTTACAATTTAAGGTAATTATAACAAACAAATCCAAAACTTATTAATAAAAAAAGACTAGAGAAATCTCTAGTCTTTTACTTCGTTTCACGATGTAACGTTACTCGCTTTAATCGTGGACAATATTTTTTTAGTTCGATGCGCTCGGGATTGTTTCGTTTATTTTTTTTAGAAATGTAATTACGATCACCGCACTCCGTACAAGCTAATGTAATATTTACACGCATATGTAATTCTCCTCTCTTTCAAAGATTGCAACTAAAACGTAATGATTACGATTTATATATTATATAACTTCATTCTATTTGTCAATCACACAACAAAAGGATTCTAAATAGAACCCTTTTGTTTTTAGTAATCTATCATTTTGATTAAAACGATTCGTATGTAACGAACTCGCTAATTGGCTTTCGATATCCTCTAGGACGAATTTTAGTGGTATCACTTTTCCCTATCGTAACCATTAAAACAGGTACTATATGCCCTGGCATATTCAACTCATTTTGTACTGCTTTTTCATCAAAACCAATCATTGGACACGTATCATAGCCGTAATATTTAGCAGCGTACATAAAAGTCATTGCGCTTAACGAAGCATTTCTAATCGCTTCCTCTTCCATGAAGCGCTCTCCTTTTCTTTCATATAACCCTTTCGTTTGCCTAATTGTATCTTCATATTCACATTCATCAATCATTTTTAAAACCTTCATACCAAAATAAATATTTTCAACATTTTGATACGCTCTCTTATCACCACAAACAAGCACTACAGCAGATGCACTCGCTACTTTATATTGTCCGAAAGCTAATTCTTTTAATTTTTCTTTTCGCTCTTGATCACGAATTACGACATAATGTGCATGTTGCAAATTATAACAAGAGGGGGAAAGCTTTGTTAACTCAAATATTTTTTTAAAATCCTCATCAGGGATTTCTATGCCTTGTATAAATTTCATTGCGGAACGCCTAGCAGTTGCCAATTCTTCAAAGTTCAACATATATCCTCCTTAATAACTATAAATTTAAATATACATTAATTTATACAAATGAATAAATCAAATTAAAACACTTTAAATTACAGATAATAATTATGATTTACAAAAAAAAGACAAAAAGCTGAAACAATTAGTTCATACGAAATTCACATGAATCTATTACTATAGAAGTTGTACATAGTGAATTTATTAACAATCACGTTTACTCATATAGAATCTCACTCGAAAGGAGTTGAAAGTATGAAAACTAAATATCGTTTTATGATCTCATCATTTGCTGCTTGCGCTTATATGATTTGGTATTTAGTATAAATAACAACCTCACTTGTAAATAGGAAAAGGTGTGTATATAAATGGAATATAATCAATCAACAGTTAACTACTGGAAAGCTTTTGTATTACCGTATACATTTGCTTTAGAAGAGTTAAAAACAAAATTTGAAATTATGAACCGGGAAGCTCAATTTTTAGAGGATTACAACCCGTTTGAACATATAAAAACTAGACTAAAACAACCTGAAAGTATTATAAAAAAGCTAGAGCGAAAAAACTTATTGCCAACAATTGAAAATGCTCAAACAAATTTGCAAGATATCATTGGTATTCGTATTACATGTTGCTTCGTAGAAGACATCTATCATTTAAAAGAAGTAATTCAAAAGCGTGAGGATATGGAAGTCATAGAAGTAAAAGATTATATCGCTAACCCAAAAGGAAACGGATATAAAAGTTTACACATGATTATTAAGTATCCCTTATCACTAAATTCTGGTACAAAAGATGTATTTGCAGAAATTCAGTTACGTACACTTGCAATGGACTTTTGGGCAAGTTTAGAACATAAACTTTATTATAAATATGAAGGAAATATACCTGAATATTTAAAAGATGAACTACATGATGCAGCAATGAAAGCTGAAGATCTTGATAATAAAATGGCAACCATTCGCCAAGATATTGATGACATTGAAGCATGCTCAAATCAAATTCTGTTACCACTATAAAAAAGGTTCTCTTCAAGGAGAACCTTTTTTATTTCTTCTCTATCGTGCGGACCTCTTCGATCTTCCAGGACTCATCTTCTTTTCCAAGCGCATACTGTACTTTCTTTTGAATAGCAATTTCCCCATCTAATTCTTTTTCCTTTGTTTCAACAATGATATATCCTGCTTTACTAGCTTTCATATCTATATGTTCCAATTCAATTTTTTTATTTCCTTTTTGAAAAGCTGCTTCTTTTTGTGTTTTTAAGTCTTCGGCACTAGGTAGCTTCTTTGAAAATAACTCCATATGTTCAGCAAATTTTCGTTCATTCGTCGTCCGTACAAATGCCTCAATAACATCTTGAATAGACTGTTCTTCCTCTTTCGTTATCTGTACTTTTTCTTCAGTTTTTTTCGTAGTAGGTTTTTGTTCTATATTATTCTCTTGAGGTTGACATCCAACTAGCAATAATACAAAGAATAGAAGAAAACTTAAATTCCGTAAAAAAAATCTCATCTGTCCATCTCCTAAAAAGAAAAGTGAGGCATTTTGCCTCACTTTCGTTCATAATTAGCGTCTTCCTTTATTCGGGTCGCCACCACCAACAATATCAAAGACACGTTTCGCTATATTTGTATTCTCTTGAACACCGGAGAATAAGTATTTACCTGGTCCAAATGCATATACGTTTACATCTTCACCTGTATGTCCACCTGTTGTCCACCCTGTAACCGAACGCTTATTGAAGATATCTTCAATCGCATTATCAATCTTCGTTACATCTTTTGATGGAGCTATATCATTTACAGCTTTAATTTCTTCTGGTGTTAATTGTAAATCGATATATTTTTTCAATGTTTCTTCTACATTTGCACCTTTTGCAATCTCATTTGCCATAAAGTCTGGTGTACGTTTTGCAGCTTTAATTGGATCTACTTTAAAGTTGTACTCACCATTCGCACCTAGAGATAATCCACCTGTAGCGTGGTCTGCGGTTGCAACGACTAACGTATTTTTATCTTTTTTCGCAAACTCAATCGCTGCTTTAAATGCTTTTTCAAAGTCCTCCATTTCACTCATTGCACCGACAATATCATTATCATGCCCAGCCCAGTCGATTTGACTTCCTTCAACCATTAAGAAGAAACCATCTTTGTTTTTGTTTAAACGTTCAATTGCTGCATTCGTCATTTCTTCTAGTGAAGGTGTTTTCTCATTGCGATCAATCATTTTATCTAAACCGCCTGGTGCAAATAAACCAAGGATTTGATCATTTTTATCATTTAACAATTGATCTCGATCTGTTACGTAGCTATAACCAGATTTCTTAAACTCTTCTGTAAGATTACGATCTTTTCTAACAAAGTTCTTTACACCGCCGCCAAGCATAACATCAACTTTATGCTTCCCTTTAATTTTTTCATCAAAATAATCATTTGCAATTGCGTCCATATTTTTACGGCTAATATCATGAGCACCGAAAGCAGCTGGTGTTGCATGTGTAATTTCAGAAGTCGCAACAAGTCCCGTTGATTTCCCTTTTTCTTTCGCTTGTTCAAGAACAGTTTTCACTTCTGCTTTATCATTATCAACCGCAATTGCCGCATTATATGTTTTAATCCCTGCTGACATAGCTGTTGCCGCTGATGCAGAGTCTGTAATATTTTCATGTTCATCTTCCGGATATGTTTTTTGTGTTCCTACAAGATGCTTATCAAATTCTGTAGATTCCATCTCGAATGTTTTTGGATTATCCTTCATATAACGATGAGCCGTCATATATGAAGGACCCATGCCATCTCCAATTAACACAATAACATTTTTAATCTTTGCATTGTTTCCGCTCTCATCTGCATTAACCTCACTAGAACGTGTAAAATTCCATGTTGCTACCGAAGTAACTGCTAACGACGCCACAACTGCAAATGGCCATGCTTTTTTTACAAACTTTTTCACTGTCTTGTCCCCCTAATTAGGTTATTCATTTCCCACTATCAAATTTAATAGAAGACTGTTAAGGGAAAATTAGTTATATGTAAATTTTTTGTTAACTTATGTAAATATAAGTTATAATTTGTATAAGTTTGTCTTTTCATATCAAGCATCGTTCCCTTTACAATCTAAATATAAACAAGTTGGATTCCCTTTAACGTAAACCTCTTATTTTACATTTCGAATCTATTTTTATGAAAACAAATAGAAATGTGGTGTACTTTTATGAAAATAGTAAAGCTAAATGAATCTTTCATTGTTGAATTACTCAATCTTTGCAAATCTGTTGGATGGTTACAAGATGAAATCTTTATGAAAAAACAATTCAAAATGTACCTCTCTATTGGCACACTTGTAGGTTATATTCATGAAAATAAACTCATTGCAACTGGAGGTGTATTTCCCTTTACAAGTAGCTTTTCTTCCATTGGCATGTTAATCGTTCATCCTCATTTTCAAGGACGAGGAATTGGACGTATGTTACTAGATAGCTGTTTGAAACACGCTCACTCAAAACAACCAATTGCACTTATTGCAACAAAAGCTGGCGAGCCCTTATACACATCATGCGGATTTCAAACAGTAACGACGATACATCGTTTTGAAAAACAAACTACTAAGACGAATACCGTTCAAACACAACAAGTGAAAGAAAAAGACCTTATCTCTATTACCTCTCTCGATGAAATTGTAACTGGTGCCAATCGCTCTCTACTCTACTCATTATTATTACCAAGAGCTGTACACTCTTTTAAAATTGAGAGAAATAACTGTATAGAAGCTTTTTCCTTCTGTATACAGAAAGGGAATATTTTATGTATCAATCCACTTATCGCAAAACAAGAGGAAGATGCTATTCGATTATTAAAAAAGATTTGTGAGTGTTGGCATGGTATCGTACGAATTGATGTCCCGCATTCACAATTTACATTTCGTAACTTTCTTCAAACAGACAATTTCCAAGAAACGCTCCTTTCACCTCTTATGATAAAAAATGGTAGCCAACTTCCTGGAAATCGTAATATGCTATTTGCTGTGATAGATACAGCATTATGTTAGAAAGGAGACAACTAATTGAAGCAGTTTAGCTATTTTATGGTAGGTTGTCTTACTCTTACACTATTAGTAGGATGTAGTGCAGCAGAAAAGCCAGTAGAACAAGTAAAACAAGTTAAAAATACAATTACAGCAAAACTAGCTACCGAGGAAAAAATGGTAGAAATAGACGGTCAAACGATTTACTTTAAAAAAATCGGTAATGAAAAACCACCTTTACTTATGATCCATGGATTTGGAGGATCATCAGATGGTTTCCAAAAGATTTATTCCGATTTAGCAAAAGATCATACGATTATTTCTGTAGATGCTTTAGGATTCGGGCGTTCATCTAAGCCGATGGATTTTTATTATTCTTTCCCAACTCATGCAAATTTGTATTATAAGTTAATGAAAAAACTAGGGTATGATTCATTCGCAATATTAGGGCATTCGATGGGTGGAGAAATTTCTCTTAATTTAACATATTTATACCCTGAAGCGGTTACCCACCTTATTTTAACTGACGCTACAGGTGGCCCTCATACATTCGTTCATAAACAAGGATCACCAAAGCCACAGTTGTCGACTGATTTAAGTGCCGTTTCTTCAATTGCAGATTATGATGAGAGCAAAGTGAAATTCAAGCGTAATGATGAAGAGCATTATAATAAAATGAAGTTATGGCCTAGACGACTTAAAATCAATGCAAATGAAATGAAACAACCAACTTTAATTATATGGGGAAGAAATGATAGTAGCGTTTCTTGGAAAGAAGGAGAAACGTATCACCAATTCTTAACAAACAGCACTTTACATATTATTGAAAAAGGTTATCACGCACCATTTCGCCAAGAACCACAAGAATTTGTAGGGTATGTAAAAGACTTCTTTAACAATAATCCGATCCAATTTGAAAAATAACATAAACGGGTATCTCATTTTGAGATACCCGTTTTCATATATTAAGCAGCTTGCTTTTGACGTTTTTGAGTTTTTGATCCCAATACTTTCGGGATAATGAAACCATCCATTCCAAATTTCCCAGCGTTCATACCGGAAACAAGAACAAACATAGATAAGATAACCATCTCAGGGTTCACACCGATTGACCCACTAAACATATAGGAAAAGTTCATTACAAGGCCAAAAAAGACCGCTGTTTTTGTTAAACAGCCTACAATTAAACCAATTCCAACTAAAATTTCTCCCCATGTTACAAGTGTATTAAACAAATCTACATTTGGAATTGCAAATTCTTGTAAAAATGATGCCCACCAAGATTGAACAGCCGGTTGTGCTCCTTTAGATTTTTCAATTGCACCTTGTAAATAACCCGTTGCATCGAATCCTTTTCCTTGTAGTTTACCAATTCCAGCCATTAACCATGTGTAACCAAGATATACTCGAATTACTGCTAATACAAAAGAAACTGCTTTGTTTTCTCTTAAAAATTGAATAACCATATCTTCCTCCTAAAGGTGTAATTAAGTCAGTTACAGATAATATAATAACATTAGTTACTTATTTTTCAAACGTTAATTATGAATAATTTGTGTCATACATATTAAACATTAAAAACTAACGTTTATATAGTAACTTTTATTACCTATAAAAACTTGAACATATCATACCACAGGTGATAATCATTTTCATTGAAAAAATTGTAAAAAAAATGTGTGCTAAATGTGAAACGTGTTTATTCTATATTTAAATAAACACGTCTCGCACTACTTATATAATCGAAAAGTATCGGTCTCTTCATCAATTAATCTCGCTTCTTGAAAGGCTTCTTCTAACGTTTTGTCATGGTTAATAACACTGTAAAATAAGCGTATTGTAAACATAAGCGCTGCATTCCCATCTACGTAATCTATCGACCCAATATACGATTTCGCGCCACTATATAAAAATGATTCTGCTAATTTCCCCTCCCCTAACGTGCACCCACTATTTACAATATGTGTATTATGCAATTTTGCATATTTATAAATTTCTTTCGCTCCAAAGTTCCCTCTCGGTTCATCTTGTTCGTAAATATCTTCACCTAACTCTTCCATGACAAACTTTCCTTCCTCACCATGAAAGCAAAAAACAACATAATTGATATCGTTATATAAGTTCTTTCCAGAAAGAATTTCCACGAAATCATTCGGCCTACCAATCCAATATGTCACAACTCTTGCCCCAAAATATTCAAGCGATGCTCGGATTGATTGTGCCTCTAAATCAGAATTAAAGCCAACTACTAGTGCAACATTCAACATACACCCTCCATCCTATAATTAGATCTCCTCAATCAAACTATTAAGGGATACATCCATTTTATATATACCCGTTTCTTTCAAAAAATCAGATCTAGTTAAAACGACTTTCTGTAAATATTGCCGATACGCTGTAATTGTCCCGGCGTGAGATACAATGCAAATTCTTTCCGCCCCCAGCTCATAACACCAAAGAAGAAATTCATCTACTATTTGCTGAAAACGATTCTCTGAAATAGTATTTATACCTTCCGTCCATAACTGCTTATTTGTACTTTTCGCAATCGAAAAATGTGGAAATAAATTTGTTATTATTCCTTGATCTACTATGTGATCACATGGTAATGTTTTCGCTCCTTCTCGATAAGGAAAAATACGTGGGGATGCATATGGATGAACGATTTTTTGACAAGCTACTTTCTCACTCCATATCGCCGCCGTTTGTAAAGTTCTAAGTGTAGGGCTAGCGATTAATATATCTGTTTTCTGTAATGGTACATTGAATTGAATGAATCCAGCCTGATTCCTTCCCTCATCCGTTAATGATGGATTCAACATTTGTAAACTTGCCGGCAAATCCTTTGTATGTTCTCCTTCACCGTGCCGAACAAAGACGAGTTTCATACCCATCCTCCTCTCTCCATGAAATCCTTCAACATAATTTCTTCCCTATCTCATTCATTATTCCTGCTATAAAAAAACAATATGTAAAAAGTATTTGACATAAATAACAGGAAAATATTACAATTGCATATGTAAAATACTTTTTACAAGGAAGAGGGGAATTATAAATATGAAATGGATAACCATCTTAATTGGAATGATTATATGGGGATATATAAACGGATTTTTTAGTAGTGATAAAACTGCTAATCCTTGGATTACAGATGATGAACGAGAAACAAAAATTAAACAGAAAGCAATTATTGCAAGCTGGTCCGGTATTTTTATGTTTTGTACCATTAACCTCTTAAACAAATGGTTAGGTGTAGAAACAAACAATACATCACCTTACTTACCATCTTCTATCGCAACTATTTTAAAAGAAAATATAGAGTTACAAATTTTATTTATGCTATTTATTACGTATGGCATCTTTTACATATACTACCGAAGAAAATTAAGCGCTTAACTTTTTATCTCATGATTATCCTCCTAAATGGTTATAGTAATTAGGACGAAATGAAAGGAGCGATAGAAAAATGAGTAACTCGAATGATTTTTTAGATACACTGCATGAAAAACAAGCAAAAGATGAACAAAATAGAAAACGTCAGGGGAACGGAAACCCAGCGAAAAAGAAGCCAAATAAAACACATAAATAACAATAAAAAACCTGCCTAAAATTATCTTTTAGGCAGGTTTTTTATTCTTCTTTCACCGAGATAACATTTTCCCAATTCCATTTCTCATAATACCACTCTGGTACATCTATATTTTCAATCCACTTCATTTCATGCTTTCCATCTTTATGAGCAAGCCATACATCCGCTTTCTTACGGTCTGAACGTATCCATATTAATTGATTACTCTTATTCATGAAGAGCGGATGATAATCTCCTTGCCTATGAGGTGGCTTTGTGATTCGATGTTGTTCGTCGCTTGTACTATCGATTTCATATAAAGATGGTAGTGGTCTTTTTTCTGGTGGAGTTTCTATCCCCGCCTCTTTTGCTCGTGAAACGATAATTACGTTATCATTCTTCCATGTAAAATCCCAATCGACATATCCTTTCGGTGTAAATGTGTTCTGTTGAAGTGCTGGCAATTCTTTTACTTTTAAATGTTTATTCTCTAACGCAACTCTCCCGCTTCCTTCAATATAGGCCAATATATTGTTGGCTGGCGCCCATTTGAACCATTGTGTGTTTAATAACATTTGATCTACCTTTTCAAAACGACTACCATCTGCACGAACTAAGCAAAGCGTATTGCTATCAGCTGACCATGAAGCTGTCGGTACTGCTAAAAATGAAATCCACTTTTGATCTGGCGACCACCGAAAGCCACTTGCAACTAATGCTAGGAAATCATCATGTTCATTTGGTAATGCATACAAATGCTTCATTTTATGAGGATTCATATGTGCATCTTTTTGTACTTCATATAGCTGGGCTCCTGTCCACCCTGTTGGAAGTAAATGTGCTTCAGATGATACAAAAAACTTCTTTCCATCAGGATACCATGCATAATCTCCTACACCTGCCGATACATTTTCAAAATCTGTATTCTTTTTTTCTACATCAAATGTATTTAATGTACCTGTAAATATAAATGCAATTATATTTTCTGTTGGTGACCATTGATAATTCGATGCTTCTGAGTGAAACGGCGTAACTTTCTTTCCATCTTTCAGCCGATATAACTCAAGACTACCTTCTTTCTTTCCTTTTACATATGCCAGCCACTCTCCATCATGAGACCACTTTGGCCCTGTTATATACTCTCCTTTTGTAAGTTGTTTCTCTTTCCCCTCAACTTTAATCCAGAGGTCATGATGACGAATAAAAGCAATTTTCGCTTCATTATTTTCTGCGCTACTATTAATGATTGAACATAAAAATAAGACTAACATTGTACCAACGCTTACTATGAACCGTTTCATAATACCCCTCCATTTCCTTCATAGCATTCCTCAATGTCCACCTACAATATGTAAAAAATACCTATTCGACATAATCAGAAAAAATTTCCCAAGAAATTTTAAATTCATAGAGGATTGGTATGAATTATGCCGAAAATATAGTTTATCTAACATCTGATTATGTAATTCGAGATAAATTTGTAAGATTAATTTTCGGAATATTGACACTTTTTATCAGGGGGAGTTTCTATGAAAAAACTACATCTACACTACTGAGTATGGCGCTCGTCTTTTCCAGTTTTGGAGCTTTAAGCGCCCATGCTGAATCACTGCAAAAAGAGAAGCAATTTAGTCCACAGTTAAAAGCAAACATTACACAATGGGGAGAAAATAAAATTGCGCAAAATGTTGAAACAAAAACATCAAAAGAAATATCTGTCATTGTAGAATTGCAACATGCTCCACTCGCTTCACAAAGTAACATTCAACATGCTCCAGATTTACAAAATAATAATGCCCAGTCTTATCATGCGCAACTAAAAAAAGCACAAGAAGATACTACTAAGAAAATAAAAGAAAAAGCACCGAAAGCAACGATAAAAGAAACGTATAGTACGTTATTTTCTGGGTTTTCTATCTCTATTCCAGGGGATCAAATTACCGCTCTAGCTTCTTTACCTGAAGTAAAAACAATTTATCCAAACTTAACATACAAATTACATGAAACGTCAAAAAGTCCGGCTAATCAAGAAACACCAAATATTGGAGGGCCGACAGTTGGTGCGCCTGAAGCTTGGAATTTAAAAGATCCGACTGGCAAACCACTTGATGGAAAAGGAATGAAAGTCGCTATTATCGATTCAGGTGTAGACTATACACACCCTGATTTAAAAGCAAATTATATCGGCGGCTATGATACAGTCGATGAAGATAATGATCCGATGGACGGAAACGTACACGGTACTCATGTTGCTGGAATTATCGCTGGTAATGGAAAAATAAAAGGGATTGCTCCAAATGCCTCTATACTTGCTTACCGTGTCATGAATGATGGGGGTACTGGTACAACCGAAGATATTATTCAAGGTATTGAGCATGCTATTCAAGATGGTGCCGATGTTTTAAATCTATCTCTTGGTCAAGATTTAAATGTACCCGATCAACCTGTAACAATGACGCTAGAACGGGCGGCGAAACTTGGTGTTACTGCGGTCGTATCAAATGGAAATGATGGACCCAAACCTTGGTCTGTAGATGCACCTGGGAATGCAAGTAGTGTCATCTCTGTTGGAGCATCTACAGTTTCTATTCCATTTCCAACATTCCAAGTAGCTGGTTCCAATAAATCTTACCAAGGATTACCGTTATCAAAATCGGATTTCCAAGTAGGAAACGATGCCCAGCTTGTATATGTTGGATACGGTAATCCAAGTGATTACGCTAAACAAGATGTAAAAGGTAAGTTCGCGCTTGTCTTACAAGGGACTTCGAGCACGTTTGTAAAAGCTGAACAAGCAAAACAAGCTGGCGCTCTCGGCGTGCTACTAATTTCTAACGAAAAAGAAATTAATATTATGCCAGAATATTTTGGTCGTGAAGAAGTAGCTCTTCCTGTTATGCAGCTATCCAATACGAATGGCGAAGAGTTGAAAAGTTTAATTACAAAACGAAAGAAAAATATAAAAATTGGACAACCAAAACAAACAGAACTTATTGGTAATTTTAGTTCAAGGGGACCATCACAAGGAAGTTGGCTTATAAAGCCTGATGTTGTTGCACCTGGCGTACAAATTACAAGTACAGTACCAAGAGGTGGCTATGAATCTCACAATGGGACAAGTATGGCTGCGCCGCAAGTAGCTGGAGCCGTTGCTCTATTACGTCAAATGCATCCTGATTGGACGACAGAACAATTAAAATCATCTCTTGCCAATACAGCCGAAACATTAAAAGACGTAAATGAAAACACATATCCTGTTATGACACAAGGATCGGGCTTAATTAATATTCCAAAAGCAGTAAAAGCGGACGCATTAGTTACACCAAACAATGTAAGTTTCGGTCTAATTAAACCAAATAGCGGAAAAGTAAAATTAACACAAAATATTACACTACAAAATCTTTCTAGCAAAAAGAAAAACTTTTCAACTCGCATTGAACTATTAGATACAAAAACGAAAGTTCAAACTTCTTTCGCTTCTTCTGTGAGCGTAAAACCGAATAGTAACATAGAAAAACCTTTTACCATTACTGTGGATAGTTCTTTGCCACAAGGTGTATATACAGGGAATGTATATGTAAAAGAACAAGGTAAGACAGAAGAAATACGTATTCCATTTACATTTAGCATTGATCCAAAAGAATACAAACGTATTGATGGCCTTGAAATTGTTAATTCTACTTTCAGTCCAAATAATGACCAAATACTAGATGACAACCTTATCAATTACTATTTAGTTACACCCGTTGAGGATGTAACGTTTCACGCTAATTTAATTACGAAAGACCGAGTAACCTATCAAGGTATCGTTTATCAAGGTAAAAATGAAACACCAGGTTATAAATCTTTCAAATGGAATGGTACAAAAGTTGGTGGATCCCCTCTGCCTGACGGCTTATACCAAATTGAAGCTGTTGCTTCTAATTCTGGTGGAGAAACGAAACAAACAGGGGCTGTGTTTGTCGACCGCACTGCACCTAAATTAACACACGAAGTTGATCAAGAAAATCTCATAATTAGAGGGAAAGTAACTGATATACTGTTAGATTGGATGACAGAATCCGGATGGGTTGCTCCAGGGCATCCTGTCACGATACAGTATGAAATTAACGGGAATGGTACATGGGAAAATGCATTCCTGAACCATTGGGAGAAAAACTACGAAATTTATTTCGATCGTAGTCAATTACAGCAAGGAAAGAATACAATTCACATTGTAGCAACTGATGCCGCTGGAAATACATCTAATTTGAATGTTGATTTAGAAGTGAAATAATTAAATTATTGTTGACAATCTTTTAAAAATAGTTTTATAATACGAAACATAGTTTAGTTGAACGAATTATATATCGGCTTTGAAGGAATACTAGTAGCGACTTATATCCCTGTCTCAGAGAACTGATGGTTGGTGTAAATCAGTACATATACAAGCGTGAATTACAATTCTGGAGCTTCTTTCCCGTAGTGCACATAGTGCATGAAGAGGAAGACGGATCTTTCCGTTATCTTAAAGTGAGTGGTAAACAATTTTTATGTTTACAATTAGGGTGGTACCGCGATTTTTATCGTCCCTATCGGATTTTCCGATAGGGGCTTTTTTGCGTCCTTCCCTTTTATACAACTTCATATATACGCATTGAAAGAATCGCAGTAGTATATTATATCCCTGTTACAGAGAGCTAGTGGTCGGTGGAAATTAGCACATATATAAGTACGAATTACAATTCTGGAGCTTCTTTTTCGTAGTGCTTTTATGCATGAAGGAAAAGACGGAGTTTTTCCGTTATCATGAATTGAGATGTAAGTGTATTTTCACTTACAAATAGGGTGGTACCGCGATTCTTTCGCCCCTATCGGATGTTCCGATAGGGGATTTTTCTATTTCTCAAAGAAACAAATGTTAAATAATTCCGAATCTTATGATAAAATTTTATAAGCGCTTACAATTTGAAAGGGGGTGATATAAGCTATACGAAACTCATATTCAATTTTATAGAAAACAAGGAGGATGTCTAAATGACAAAGAAAATAGAAATCCCATCGCATTTAAAACCATTCGTATCCACACAACATTATGATCAATACACACCGGTGAATCACGCTGTGTGGCGTTACATTATGAGACAAAATCATAGCTTCTTAAAAGACGTTGCCCATCCAGCCTATGTGAATGGACTACAATCATCTGGTATTAATATAGATGCAATTCCAAAGGTAGAAGAAATGAATGAATGCTTAGCACCAAGCGGCTGGGGAGCTGTAACAATTGATGGCCTTATTCCTGGCGTCGCATTTTTCGATTTTCAGGGGAACGGATTACTACCAATTGCAACAGATATTCGTAAAGTAGAAAATATCGAGTACACACCAGCTCCAGATATTGTACACGAAGCGGCAGGACACGCACCGATTTTACTTGATCCTACATATGCAAAATATGTGAAACGTTTTGGACAAATTGGTGCAAAAGCTTTCTCTACAAAAGAAGAACATGATGCATTTGAAGCTGTTCGTACATTAACGATTGTCAAAGAAAGCCCTACTTCTACTCCTGATGAAGTTAAGGCTGCTGAAAATGCTGTAATTGAAAAACAAAACTTAGTTTCTGGTTTATCAGAAGCTGAACAAATTTCACGTCTTTTCTGGTGGACAGTGGAGTACGGATTAATTGGAAATATTGACGATCCAAAAATTTACGGTGCTGGTCTTCTTTCCTCTGTCGGCGAAAGCAAACATTGCTTAACAGATGCTGTAGAAAAAGTTCCTTTCTCAATTGAAGCTTGCACAGGGACAACTTATGATGTGACAAAAATGCAACCACAGCTATTTGTTTGTCAATCATTTGAAGAGTTAACTGAGGCGCTTGAGACGTTCTCTGAAACGATGGCATTCAAAACAGGTGGCACAGAAGGATTAGAAAAAGCAATTCACTCCGAAAATCATGCCACAACTGAGTTAAGTAGCGGATTACAAATTACGGGCACATTTACAGAAACAATTAAAAATGATGCCGGCGAAGTCATTTACATGCGAACAAGCTCTCCAACTGCATTAGCAATTCATAATAAGCAGTTGGCAAATCATTCTACCTCTGTACACAGTGATGGATTCGGGACACCGATCGGATTACTAAATGGTAATATCGCACTAGAAGATTGTACAGAAGAAAAGTTACATTCATTAGGCATTACAATTGGAAACAGCGCAGATTTTACTTTTGCAAGTGACATTCATGTAAAAGGAACAGTAACTGATATTGTAAAGAATGATAATAAAATTGCCCTTATCTCGTTTATAGATTGTACAGTTACTTATAAAGATCGTTTACTATTTGATGCTTCATGGGGCGCATTTGATATGGCTGTTGGCTCACAAATCACTTCAGTATTCCCAGGTGCCGCAGATGCAGCAGCATTTTTCCCAATGGATGAAGAAGTTCAAGAAATTCCTGCTCCACTTGTACTGAATGAACTTGAACGTATGTATCAAACAGTTCGAGATATTCGAAGTGAGGGGATTTTACACGACGCGCATATCGATCAATTAGTAGCAATTCAAGAAGTATTAAATACATTTTATGCGAAAGAATGGCTGCTTCGCCTTGAAATATTAGAATTACTTTTAGAGCATAACAAAGGGCATGAAACATCTGCAGCATTACTACATCAACTTTCTACTTTCACAACTGACGAAGCTGTAACACGCCTTATTAACAATGGTCTTACGTTACTTCCAGTAAAGGGTGTGAGAAATGATGCTAAGATTAACTGAAGAAGAAGTTCGCGAGGAGTTATTGAAGGTAGATAAATGGATGGTAAAAGATGAGAAATGGATTGAACGAAAATATATGTTTTCCGACTACTTAAAAGGAGTCGAATTTGTCTCTGAAGCCGCCAAACTATCAGAAGAACATAATCACCATCCATTTATCCTTATCCAGTATAAAGCAGTTATTATTACTTTGTCATCTTGGAATGCAAAAGGTTTAACGAAACTAGATTTTGAGCTTGCAAAACAATTTGATGAACTATTTTTACAAAACGAAAATGCAATTATAAGAAAATAAAAAAAGAGAAGCCTTTTTAGGCTTCTCTTTTTATTTTGAAATGGATACAATGTCCAAATGGATCCTCGACTTGTAATATTCCATCTTTGTACGTAGCAATTTTGCCAATATTTTTTAAGCTTTCACATACTTGCTCTTTTTGTTTTTCATCCGCTAGTACAATTGTGAAATATTTCAAACCAACAGAACCTGGCATTTGCGGTGGTACCCCTTCACCTTGCCACGTATTTAAACCGATATGATGATGATAACCACCTGCTGATACGAACAACGCTCCATTACGAGCTGGGATCGTTATTTCAAAACCAAGACCATCAACATAGAAACGTTTCGCTTCCTCTAAATCAGCTACATGGAAATGAATATGCCCCATCACAGTACCATCTGGAAATCCATTCCATGTACTTCCTTGCTGTAATAATTCTTCACCAGCTAACGGGTTACTAACAAATGGGAGTTCTCCATTCTCATCACGCCAAACTTCTTTTTGTCGATCATGATAAATTTCAATCCCGTTTCCATCTGGATCAGCTAAATAAAGAGCTTCACTAAAGTAATGATCGGCTCCACCATGTAGTGGATATACCATCTCTACAAGATGACGAAGAACATTCGCTAAATCCTGCCTACTTGGTAATAAAATTGCGTAATGATATAACCCTGTTCTTGCTCTTTGCTTCGGAAAAGCTTCTTTCTTTTCTTCAATGATAAGAAGTGGTTCATCATTTTCATTCCCAAATGTAACGACTGCTTCTTCTTCTTTTAGCACCTTCATACTTAGTACTTCCGTATAAAACTCTAGTGATTTCTTTACATTAGATACGTATAAATGAACAACATCAAGTGTTGTATCGGGATGAAGTTGAAAACTCATCTTGTTAGCCCCCCCATTTAAATTAGTTCTTCTTTGACATTTTTTCTTTTAAGAAATTATCTACAAAACCATCAGCTTTTGCAACAAATAAGTATGCACCCATTGCTAATAATGCAAGTTCTAATTCGAAACCAGGATTTTTTCCATCTCCCAATAAACCAGCTGACCATTTCACTTTTACGATTGCCCCAACCATAACAAGTGCAAATAATAATCCAATATATCTTACACCTAAACCTAGAATTAATAATAGGCCTCCAACTAATTCAAATGTTGCTACACCGTATGCCAGTCCTCCTGGTAAACCAATGCTTGTAAACCATCCTGCAATATTGTCAATTCCTGATTGGAATTTTGTTAAACCGTGCATAAAGAACGTTACCCCTAACACGATACGAATAATTAAGTTACCAATATGTTGATTCATTTCTTTCTCTCCTTTATAGTTTTCTTATACAAAACTTTTATTCACATTACAAAACATACACTAATTTTTTTTATTCGTCAATTCATTTTCATTGGGAAAAAATATATTTTTTTTGCTATGATACAAATAGTTGTTTACAAAAAGGAGCTTGATTTTATGAATATTGGTTCTGCAATACGTGAAATTCGTCAACGTAGAGGCATAACAATTGCACAAATTTGTGAAGGAACAGGTCTTTCTAAAGGCTTTATGAGTCAGGTTGAAAATAATAAAACATCACCATCTATCTCAACGTTAGAAACGATCTCAAATTTTTTAAACGTTCCCCTTCCCTATTTATTGTTAGAACAAAAAGATCGATTGAAAATTGTTAAAAAAGAAGAACGAAAATACAGTGTATACGGCAAAGATGAGCAAAGAATTGAACATGTTGCGGAGCAAGGTGGCCTTCGCCTGAATCTCGTAGAAATTCCTGCCGGGTTTCCGAAAGAAAACTCACCAAATGCCCATGAAGGTGAAGAGTGTCATCTTGTATTACGCGGAAAGCTAGAAGTTCAACATGGTGAAGATATTGCAATTGTAGAAGAAGGTGATTCTTTCTCTTGGAATGCATGCGTTCCACATATTGTTCGTAATGTAGGAAAAGAATCCGCACTATTACTTATCTCTAGTCATGCGGAGAATCGAAAACGCGTTTACTAATCAATAAAAAAGAAGCCTGCTTCAAACAGGCTTCTTTTTTATTCTCGTATAATCCCGTAACTTGTCCCAACTAGCACCGTCTTTTCATGTTGATTGCGATAAACTGATTCGATTGAAACTTTTTTATACCCTTCCATTTGCTCTATATTTGTTAAAGTTAATTCACAAGTAATCGTATCCCCTGTAAAAACTGGTCTAATAAACTCACTTACTAATTCTCTTGCTATGTAATGTAACTCTTCGCCTACTTTCGTTCCAATGCTAGCAGTCAATAAACCATGAACCATTAATCGGCCATTCTCATCATATTCCATATGATGTCTCCCTTTATCACCTGTAATATTTGCAAATTCGAAAACTTCTTCCTCAGTAAATCTTCTTTCATATTTAAATACTTCCCCAACTTTTATACTCATTTTTATCCCCCTAATAATAAACTGAATTTTCTTTCATTTTATCATGAAATGAGTCTTAATTCATTTTCTATTACAAAAAATAATTAGAAATACTTATAACTGTATTTCTTTACTTTTCACCCATTTACCGATGACCATCTCTTTTTGCGATTTGGTATCCATAATACGCACATGTACCATTTCTGGATAACTCTCTAACTTCAAATCCACAACTTCTATAAAAATCAAAATTGTTCGCAGATGTATGTGCAAACCAATCACCATGGGGAAGCTTTTGTAAACAAAGAGCTACAAGTTTCTTACCCAATCCTTTCCCCCTATACTCACACTTCACAACCAAATTTACTATGTTAGCAACCATCATTTGATCAGAAATCACTCTAACCATCGCAACCATTTCTTCTTCATCCCAAATTGTGAAAGCCCATGTTGAATTTTCAAATGCAAGCGTAAATTTTTCAATTTGCCAAGAAGGGATATTATCATTACTCCAACCGGCATCTTCAAATAAAGTTTTAATTGCATATGCTGGTACTCCATTCGTTCCTTCACGGATAATAAGCCCATTATGGTAAATATACATGTAATCCCCCCTTTATTTTTATATACCATTCTTCAAAAGATGCAATTTACCTTTTTTCATCCAACTCGCTTAATCGAATAAACAAGAACATCCATCCCCTGAAATGAAGTTGTTTTCTCATAACTAAGCCCTGTTTTTCTAGCAACAAATATTGAGGCGGGATGGTTCGGATTAATAAGAGAAATTAATTTATTCATTTGTAATGCTTGGAAACCGTAGTCTCGAAATGCCGCAGCTGCTTCTTTCGCATACCCTTTTCCCCAATACTGAGGAAGTAACCAATAACCAATTTCAATTTCCTCTTTTCCATCTATCTTCTGCTTTACTAGTCCCGCATGACCAATTCGTATTCCCGTTTCCCTTTCAATCATTACAAATAAACCGAGACCATTTTTATAATTAGGAATTACCCACTCCTCCAAGCTTTTTTTGCATTGCATATATGTTTTTAACGTTCCATTTCCAATATAGCGCATTACCTTCTCGTTTCCCCATAGTGAAGCGTAGAACTGTAAATCATCCATTGTATATTTGCGAACTTGTAAACGATCTGTATGAAACATTTCTGCACTCCTTCCCACTAATGTGTTCTTTATTTCACGACCATATTTTACATATATAATAAGTATTACTACCTATTATAAATGAACGAAACAAAAAATGCAGAATGTTCATTCTTTTACCCGATAAAAAAAGCAGTAGACAAATATTGTCTACTGCATCCATATCATAACTAGTACAAAGAAAACTACAATTGAGGGGGGTGTAGGATTTTCAAATATACTAGATACTTATCCCGTTCTAACGGGCGGTAAACTTTTCAATTATTTGAAAGTGAAAAGTTTACCGCACATAAGAACTTTTGCGGTCATTAAGAGAGCACTGTTAAGTAATCAAACACACGCTGTGCTTTTTCTCCACCCATTCGCGCATGTTGAAGAAGGGAAATACCATGTGGGCCAGATGCACGTAATGCTTCTGGTTGTGCTACTAAAATAGCTTGTACAACTTCTAACTCTCCAAGCATAGCTGCAGCAAAAATATCCATGCGAGCACCCTTTTCCAGTAAATAAAGAGCAATATCTTTACGACCTACATGTGCCGATGCTCCTAAGGCACTTTCCCAATCTGATCCGCCCCAATTGTAAGAGGCATGAAGTAAGCTGGGCGATTCAACCAACAGTTCCTGTACTTTTTCTAAATTTCCGTGAGCTGCCATAACAAATTCTCTTACTAACTCAGTGGTAATACGCTCTTCTGTATGCATCGCTCTTCTCCTTTTTTAGAAATTCGTTTCGGTGTAAAAAATGGTTTGTCACTTCCTTGAAAAATATCCACTTCTATACCAAATACATATTGAAACATTTCATGACATAATACTTCTTCTGGTACACCGTCATACTGAATCTCCCCTCGCTTTAATACGAGTAAACGATCACTATATTGAGTAGCTTGGTTAATGTCATGTAAAACCATTACAATTGTCATACCAAACTCCTCATTTAATCGTTTCACAAGTTCCATTACTTCCAACTGATGAACGATATCTAAAAAAGTTGTTGGCTCATCTAATAATAAAACATTCGTGCGTTGTGCTAGCGTCATTGCAATCCAAGCACGCTGCCTTTCTCCTCCTGATAAAGATTGTAAAAGACGATATTCATACCCTTCAAGATTTGTAACAGACAATGCCCAATTAACAATTTCTTCATCTTCTTTATTTAAGCGAACACTCCATGATTTATGGGGGCTTCTTCCAAATTCAATTAATTCTTTCACTGTTAAATCTAATTGATGATCATGCATTTGTGGTAACATCGCTAATTGCTTCGCTACATCGGCACTCTTCATCGTATGAATATTTTTCCCATCTAAAATGATTTCCCCTTCGCTTTGTTTAAGTAGCCTTGCCATTAAACGAAGCAAAGTAGATTTCCCCGATCCATTCGGTCCAATTAAACTAACAACTTCTCCAGCTTTAATATGTACATTCATATTTTGCATTTGAAATCTTTCAGAATGTGCGTAAAACACTTTTTCAACGGAAATCACGTTGTTTTCCTCCTCTATGAATTAAATATAAGAAGAACGGACCACCTAAGAAGGATAATAAAATACCAACAGGCAATTCGATTGGATCGAACCAACTTCGAGCTATCGCATCCGCAAAAACAAGTAATACCCCGCCGCCAAGACATGATAGAGGCAGCAAATATTTATAATCATTTCCAACTAATAAACGTAGCATATGCGGTACAACAAGACCGACAAACCCAATAAGTCCAGAAACACTAACTGCTATTCCAGCTAATAATGTACTTACTACGATTAAATAAAAACGACTTTTTTCCACGTTATGTCCTAATAACTTTGCCATTTCATCTCCAAGCATTAATACTCGAATATGCTTAATACCAAAGAAGGCTAATATAATAGCAAATATCGCATAATAAATAATCATATTTAAATGTGCCCAGCTTACACCACCAATGCCACCAGCTAACCACGGTAAAACAGATTGTACTTTGTCACTATGTAATAACATTAATGCTGACGTTGCTGCACCAATCAATGCATTAATCGACACACCTACTAAGACAATTCTTGAAGGTGGTGCCCCTTTTTGCCATGATAAAGCATAGATGACCATTGCTGTGATGAAAGCTCCTAAAAACGCCCCTAGCGGTAAAAAAGCCATGTGCTGAGGAAATAAAATCATAATTATAATTGCTACAAGACCCGCTCCAGATGAAACCCCGATAATACCAGGGTCTGCAAGAGGGTTTCTCATAACCCCTTGCAATAATGCACCTGATGTCGCTAAACACGTTCCTACTATAAATCCAACGAGCACCCTTGGTATACGAAGATCCCATACAATTCGATGAACTATCGAACCTTCATCTTGCATCCCTGTTAGGATGTCTCGTAAAGAAAAGGATAAACTTCCCGCGAAAAGACCGTAAAAAAGACCTAGAATCGTTAATACAACTAAAATAACTGCTATTCCCCATCTTTTTTTCGCAAAAGGATGTTCCTTTTCTCTTACTACTTCATTACTCTCCATACTTATCATTTCCTTACATCTTGTATACTTTTATACATAAAGTCCATAGCTTCTGTTACTTTTGTTCCAGGATTTGATCCAAATAAGTCTGGTGGTAAAATAACTACACGATTTTGTTTTACTGCATCTAAATTTTTCCACGCTTCATTTTTCATCATTTCGCCTTCAAATGCTTTTTTCACGCTATTCGGGTCTCCGTGTGTAATTAAATAAATTACATCTGGATTCGCCTCAATAATACGTTCTACACTTAGCTGTGCATATTGCGGATATTCTTTCATTTCTGGAAAACCAGCTGCAATATTTTTTCCGCCCGTTTTCTCTAAAATGTCACCTGACAGAGATGTTGGTAATGCTGCTAAATAAGTTCCTGGTGCTCCATACACTAGCAATGCTTTCACATCACTCTTTTTCTCATATTTCTTCATTTGATCATTCATTTTTTGATTCAGTTCTTTTGCTTTATCTTCTTTCTTCATTACTGCTCCGTATATTTCAATATTCTTTTGAATATCTTGTACAGAATTTGCAGTAGAAATGACTACTTTCGTCCCTTGACCTTCAACCGTTGGAACATTCTTTTGGAATCCATTGTTAGCAACAAGTACATCTGGCTTTAAGCTAGCAATTTGCTCAAAATTCGGCTGATGTGCATTCCCAATTACTTGCGCTTTCTTTAACTCCTCCGGAAGAGTTAATTTCGTATCTGGACGACCTATAATCTTTCCGCCTAAAGCATGAATAATATCCATATCACCCATACTTAATGTTGCAAAGCTCTCTGGTGTTTTATCGAATGTTACCTTTCTTCCCGATAGGTCGGTAATTTCGATTTTTTCTTTTCCTTTTTCTGTTTTGGTTGCAGACGCTTTGTCGTTTCCCTTTGCATTGCAACCTATTAATAAGAAAAAAACAGATAAAATCGCTGTAAATAGCGTAATAGACTTTTTCATTCTTCCACCTCTAATTGATAATGATAATCATTAACTACTATTCTACTTTAATTGATAAGGATTATCATTGTCAACAAAAACGCATACATTTTCTTCAAAAAAAAAAAACAAAAAGCGCTACAAAAAGATCCTTTCTTTTTGTAGCGCTCTATTTAATACTATTACTCACATTCATTTTCCTCCAACTGGTCACGCATCACTTTTACACGCTGAAAGAAAAAGAACGATAAACTTAAAAATATAACGATGCTCCCCATCATAACAAAAAATTGTATCGTTTCTTTTGCTCCATTCGGAATCAATAAGCCAACCATTAACAATGTGCTTACAGCGAGAAGGATCTGTCCGAACCGAGTATAATCTTCTATTTTCCCTTGTAATTCTTTCATCATATTCTCACTCCTCCATTTCACTTTATCATATTCTATGAAACTGAAAGACAAGTAAATGCAGCCATTCGGGGAGATGTTTTCCAAAAGAAAAAGAGCCGCTTAATTGCGACTCTTTCCTATCTATTCCACACCTTTATATGCTTCCATATAAATTTCTTTCAACTCTGAAATGAGCGGTAATTTCGGATTAGCTGTTGTACATTGGTCTTCAAAAGCCCGTTCTGCTAATACTCCAACAACCTCTTCAAATTTCTCTTTATCGACTCCTTGCCCCATAATACTCATATTAATATTCAAGCTTTTTCCAAGCTCAATAATTGCTTGGACAAGTGATTCCACCCCTTCTGCTGCCGAACTTGCTGGAAGCCCGAGCATTCTCGCTATATGTGCATATCTTTCATCTGCCACAAAGTACTCATATTTTGGGAACAATGCGTGTTTTCTTGGCTTAATAGCATTATAGCGGACTACGTGCGGCATTAGAATGGCATTTGCGCGTCCGTGCGGAATATGGAATTCTGGTCCAATCTTATGTGCTAAGCTGTGATTAATACCGAGGAAAGCATTTGCAAATGCCATCCCTGCAATTGCAGAAGCGTTATGCATTTTTTCTCTTGCTTCTTCATCATTTCCATCTTTATATGCTCTCGGTAAATATTTGAATACGAGATCAATAGCTTTTAATGCTAATCCATCTGTATAGTCATTTGCCATAACAGACACATACGCCTCAATTGCATGTGTTAAAACATCCATACCAGTATCTGCTGTTACATGTGGTGGTACTGTCATTACAAATTGCGGATCAACAATCGCTACATCTGGTGTTAATTCATAATCTGCAAGCGGATACTTTATATTATTTTTCTTATCTGTAATAACCGCAAATGGTGTCACTTCTGACCCTGTTCCTGATGTTGTTGGAATGGCAACAAACTGCGCTTTATTTCCTAATTCCGGATATTTACATGTACGTTTTCTTATATCTAAAAATTTCTGTTTAATGCCATAGAATGATGTTTCTGGATGCTCATAGAATAACCACATCCCTTTTGCCGCATCCATAGCTGAACCGCCACCAAGTGCAATAATTACATCAGGCTTAAAGCTTCTCATCATTTCCGCACCTTTAAAAACAGTTTCATCTGACGGATCTGGCTCGACCTCAAAGAACACTTCAACTTTCACATCATTTGCATGCTTACGTAAATAGTGCGTAACTGTGTCTACATAGCCGTGCTCAACCATTCCTGGATCCGTTACAATAAATGCACGTGAAATGTTAGGCATATTTGCTAAATACGCCGTAGCATGTTTTTCAAAATAAATTTTTGGTGGCAACTTGAACCACTGCATATTCTTTTTTCTATTTGCCAGCCTTTTTATATTTAATAAATGAGTCGCTGTTACGTTTTGAGAAACTGAGTTTTTCCCGTATGAACCACAACCAAGTGTAAGCGATGGAATAAACCCATTATATATGTCACCTATTCCGCCTTGTGATGAAGGTGCATTTACAATAAGACGGCAAGCTTTCATACGTAAACCAAATTGTTTTTGTACTTCTTTATTTGTAGAATGAATGACTGCTGAATGCCCTAAACCTCCAAGATTCAACATTTCTTCGCAATATGTAAATCCTTCTTCTAATGAATTCGCTTTTACACAAGCTAATACTGGGCTCAGTTTCTCACGAGATAGTAGATACGCTGCCCCAATTCCTTTAATTTCAGCTACAAGTATTTTTGTATGTTCAGGCACAGTCATCCCAACTAATTCGGCAATATACTGTGCAGATTTCCCTACAATATCACTATTTACTGCACATGTATTTTCATTTATAACGAGCTTTTCTAATTTCTTTCTCTCTTCCTCTGTTACAAAGTAACAATTATTTGCAATCATTTCTGTTTTAACATCATCATAAATTTCTTTATCGATAATGATTGCCTGTTCCGATGCACAAATCATACCGTTATCAAATGTTTTCGATAAAATTAAATCATTAGCAGCTCGTTTTACATGTGCTGATTTCTCTATATAACACGGTACATTACCAGGACCTACACCTAGTGCTGGTTTACCAGTAGAATAAGCCGATTTCACCATACCAGCGCCTCCAGTTGCTAGAACGAGTGCGACACCATCATGGTTCATTAATTGTTTCGTCGCTTCGACAGATGGTCTTTCAATCCATTGAATACAATGCTTTGGCGCACCCGCCTTCACCGCTGCATCATATACTGTTTTGGCCGCTGCAACGGAACAATTTTGTGCAGAAGGATGAAATGCGAAAATAATTGGATTTCTCGTTTTTATCGCGATTAATGCTTTAAACATTGTTGTTGACGTTGGATTCGTTACTGGCGTTACTCCAGCTACTACACCGACTGGTTCCGCAATTTCTATTATTTCTTCATGAGGATCTTCATGAATAACTCCTACCGTTTTATCTTGCTTTATACTATGCCAAATATATTCAGTGGCAAAAATATTTTTTATGCATTTGTCTTCATAGACACCACGGCCTGTTTCTTCAACAGCCAATTTTGCAAGCGACATATGTTGATCAACACCTGCTAGTGCCATTTCATGAACAATGTTGTCAATCTGTTCTTGTGTAAAACTTTCTAATGCTTGTAAAGCTTCTTGACCGTTATTTACTAACGTATCAATCATCTCTTTTACCTCTTGCATTTCATTTACAACTTTCTCTTTGACTACCATGTAAATTTCCTCCTATTCTGTTATCACGGTCTTTATAAGTCCCTATAGGTCATAATAAGTCCCGATTAGCGAAAAAAAATAGAGTTACCGTCCTACATGAATCCCATTGTTTGTGAAATATTTCACAAGTTTATTCGTGAATAACATTTCATGAATTCAATATACATGAAATCATTTCATTTGTGTATGTCTAATTTGTGAAATATTTCACAAATAAACATAATAAAAATGCACTGCTCCACATTAGCAGTGCATTTTTATTATGCTAGCGCTTGTGCTAAATCTTCAATTAAATCTTCACCATCTTCAATTCCGACAGAGATACGAATTAATGTATCTGTAATTCCTAATTCTTTACGACGATCTGCTGGGATTGATGCATGTGTCATTTGAGATGGGATAGAAATTAAACTTTCGACTGCTCCTAGGCTTTCAGCAAGTGTAAAGTATTGCAGTTTCTCAAGTACTTTATTTAATGTTTCCTCACTATCTACATCAAATGAGATGATAGCACCAAATCCGTTTGCTTGTTCTGTTGCTAATTCATGGTTTTGATGTGATTCAAGGCCTGGATAATATACTTTATTTACTTTTGGATGATTATTTAAGAATTCAGCAATTGCGCGTGAATTCGTTTCATGTTCTTCCATACGAATTCCTAACGTTTTTAAACCGCGAAGTAGTAAGAAGCTATCTTGTGGTCCAAGAATACCTCCCGTTGAGTTTTGTACAAAGTGAAGGTCTTCTGCTAGTTGTGGGCTATTTACCACTACTAGACCTGCAACTACGTCACTATGACCTCCTAAATATTTCGTTGCACTATGAAGTACAATGTCTGCTCCTAAAGAAATCGGCGACTGCCAATATGGCGTCATGAATGTATTATCAATAATTGTTAATAAATCTTTCTCTTTAGCAAGAGTAGATATTTTCTTAATATCAGTAATTTTTAGTAGTGGATTCGTTGGTGTTTCCACATAGATCGCTTTCGTATTTGGACGAATTGCTTCTACAACTTCCTCTAAGTTTGTTGTATCTACAAATGTATGCTCAATACCGAAGCGGTTTAATACTTTCGTAATAACACGATACGTTCCCCCATAAACATCATCTGTTAAAATAACGTGATCACCTTTTGAGAACAACATAATTGTTGCTGTAATAGCAGCCATTCCCGAACCAAATGCAAATCCAGCATGACCGTTTTCTAATACGGCAATCATTTCTTCTAAAGCTGCTCGTGTTGGGTTGCCTGTACGTGAATATTCATATCCTTGATGCTTACCAACTGCTTCTTGTTTATACGTACTTGTTTGATAAATCGGTACGTTTACAGATCCAGTTGAAGGTTCTCCTATGCGAATACCATGAATTAACTTTGTCTTTGCTCTCATTTTTTATTCCCATCCTTTGTATATGTCTTTACTTAAATAGCGCTCACTACTATCAGGAAAAATCGTTACAATATTTGTACCTGGTGTTGCTTTCTCTGCCTCCAGTAAACTTGCATGAAATGCTGCTCCTGAAGAGCTCCCAACTAAAAGTCCTTCTTTTTGCGCTAATTCTTTTACTCGTAAAAATGCATTTCGATCAGAAATCGTATGAATTTCATCAAAATAAGATGTTTTCAAAAATGGTGGAATAAATTCAAGACCAATTCCTTCTGTTTCATGTGAACCAGCTTTACCACCATTTAAAATAGATCCTTCTGGTTCTACAATAACTGTTTTAATATCTATATTTTTTTCTTTCAAATAAGATGCAGTTCCCATGAATGTACCGCCGGTTCCTGCTCCAGCAACAAATATGTTAATCTCTCCATTCAATGCATTCCAAAGTTCAGGACCTAATGTTTTGAAATAAGCACGTGGGTTTGCTTCATTCGCAAACTGACTTGGAGAGTATGAATTCGGTATTTCATTTACTAACTCTTTTGCTTTTGCAATTGCTCCGGTCATTCCTTGCTCAGTCGGTGTATGCACGACTGTTGCGCCTAGCGCTTTCATTAATTCTTGTTTCTCAATACTAAATTTCTCTGGTACACAAACAATAACGCGTAAATCATGTTCTAACGCTGCAAGTGCCAGTCCAATACCAGTATTTCCAGCAGTCGGTTCAATAATTGTTCCACCCTGCGTGACAAGCCCTTTTTCTAGCGCGTCTTCGATTAATTCTCTTCCTAAACGATCCTTAACGCTTCCGCCTGGGTTATAAAATTCAAGCTTCGCAAATAAACGGACCCCTTCTGGAAGTGAAAACCGAGTAATTTCTACAATTGGTGTATGACCAATTAACTCATGAACTCCACGATATACATTCATCGTGTTCTCCCCCTTATTTGCCAATAAAGAAAAGGCAACTGTATGTATTTTCTTTATATGAGACAGTTGCCTTTTTGTTACATTACTTTAACTCTTCTAGTACTTTTACGATAAAGTTTGTAGAATGAAGGGCTGCTTGATCTAAAAATTGATCAAATGAAACATTTGATTCTTTACCAGCAATATCAGAAAGTGCGCGGATGATAACAAATGGAACTTCGTATTGGTGGCACACTTGTGCAACAGCTGCCGCTTCCATTTCTACTGCATAAAGATTTTCAAATTTATCACGAATTGCTGCAACGCGGTTCGGATCACTCATAAATGAATCCCCTGTTGCAATCATACCTTTTACAACTTGAATATTCTCTTCAGCTTGCATACATTTCTCAGCTAATGCAACTAATGCCTCATCAGCTTTAAATCCAGGTGGCATTCCTGGTACTTGACCATATTCATAGTTAAATGCTGTTACATCTACGTCATGGTGACGAACTTCTGTTGAAATAACTACATCTCCAACATTTAGAGAATGATGGAATCCACCAGCTGAACCAGTATTAATTACTTTTTCAGGCTTATATTTTTCTAATAAAATTGTCGTTGACATCGCTGCATTTACTTTACCAATACCAGACTTTAACAAGATTACTTCATGTCCTGCTAATAGTCCTTTCGTAAATTCACAACCCGCAACCGTTTCTGTTTTTGCTTGTTCTAATTTGTCACGTAAAATACGTACTTCTTCTTCCATTGCTCCAATTACAGCAATTCTCAATCTAATCCCTCTTTCTATTGCTTAGTTGCCTCCATTACCCAAACGAAATGATTTAATCTCGTAAACGTTACATGGAAGCCATTGTTTTCAAATATAGTCTGCATGATCGGAATACGTGTATAGTATTCCGTTTGCAAATCGTTTGCTAACTGGTGAAAACCTCTTTGTTTTGCTGTTTCAACAGTTTTATCATATGCATCTTGATCTGCAAATATCGTATCAGCAAACACTATTTTACCACCTTTGTTTAGCAATTGACTATACTTCGCAACAGCTACATTTTTTTCATCATCTGTTAAATGATGAAATGCATAGGTGCTTACAATGGTATCAACTGAATTCGGAACTTCAAACGAAAGAAAATCACCTTCTGTAATAGAAAATTCCTTTGGCAATTTCTCTTTTGCAATCATGCGCATTTCACGCGACGGTTCTATACCGTAAACTGTACGACCGGCAAGTAATAATTTATTTGTTAAATTGCCAGTACCAACACCAAATTCTAATACGTTACCAAATGACTTGTTAACTACATCCTCTAAAATGTCCTCATAATGGGCGAAAACTTCTTTATATTGTATATCTTCGCCTTGTACGAATGAGTCGTACGTATGAGCCCACTCATCAAATAAACCATTAAATTCTGTGCCCATAAAAATTCCCCTTTTTCTTATCGGTTTTATCAGTATGATATTCCCTCTTTCTAAAAATGTCAATTGAAATGCACGTGGTATTTCCTTCTTTTCTTTGTTACACTGTAGTTGATTACATAGGAGAGGGGGCATCTTCATGTCATTTACCTTTGAAATGTTAGAAGATAAAATAGAATTTTTTGAAGCGGGAGACTTAGCTTCCTTAGAAAGAAAAATTAGTGAACAAATTGATAATAATAAAGCACTTATGCTTGAAGTTCATCACATCTCGCATCAAATGGTTATGGATCCCGAAAGCAAAAGACCGTATTACAGCGCGGTTGTTCATTTTAAATTAAAGAAATTATGCTAACTAAAAAAGAGAAGCTCCTAGGAGCTTCTCTTTTTTAGTTTAGAGTTTGAACAAGCACTGGTTTCCAGCCCTCATTTTCTACCCAATCAATATTTACATAATATTTTTTACTTCATTTCTTATCTTGTACGTTGCCGTAAGCTTTATTCTTACCGTTATTTCCGATTCTATGAATAACTAATTGCTCTACCGGAACGTCGATTGCAGCGGAAATCGCTTGATTCATCTCATTCCAATCTGCTGTACCTTTGTTAAACGTCATCGCAGGTGTTGCACCTTGCTCTGTACCTACTGGCTTCCAAGAAGGTTTCGTATAAGCATCTGTTGCCTTTGGCTGTGTTTTTTCAGCTGCCACTTTCTCATTAGCTTTCGCTTCTTCTTCAGCTTTTTGCTTTTCTTCTTCAGCCTTTTGCTTCTCTTCTTCTTCCTTCTTCTTAGCCTCTGCCTTCTCTTGTTCGTCCTTCTTCGTCTCTTCTTTACCTTTAGCTTTCTCAGCTTTATTTTCTTTTGTTGTTTGCTGAGCTACCTTTTTATCATTAGAAGACGCTTGCTCTTTTGTGTCAGGAACGAACAATTGATATGCTACAATAGCTACTGCCACTAATACAATAGCGATTGCAATATTTAAAACACCGTTTTGACGACGTTTTTGTTGTTTCTGTTGGAATCTAGATCCTCCTGCCATTCTTCAAACCTCCATGCAGTTTTTCATACTTGCTATTGTAACATTAAATCTAGAAAGGTTGAACATTTACAATAATATTTTCATGAAATGAAAACATTTCACTATGAATTGCAAGATTACTTTTCATTCTCTAATCGATGGATTTCTTCTACGATATCTTTGAAAATGGATGTGACTTTATTTACACTGCTGTCCGTTTCTATATCAACGACAACTAAAGCATATCTTGGATTTTCATATGGAAAATAACCTGCAAACCAGCGATTGACCTTCATCCCTTTTCCTGTTTGTGCTGTCCCAGATTTTCCAGCGACACTTAGTGGCAACGACCTGAATGCTGCTCCTGTTCCTTTCTCTGTTGTTACAACGCCTCTTAATAACTCTTGTAATGTTTTTACTGTTTCATAAGAAAGCTGTTTTCCATTTAATTTATGGTTTTCAAATGTAAAAAAGTCACTTCCATTTTTATACACTATTTTTTTAACAGCTTTCACTTCCATTTTTTCTCCATTCCTAGCAATCGTCGCCATCATATTAGCGATTGCTAGAGGTGATATACGTACATCTTTCTGTCCAATTGCTGTTTGCGCTACCGCTTTTTTACTAGTCTTATTTTCCTCACTCCCCCAGATAATAGCACTCTTCTCCTCTGGCATTTGCTCGAAACGCGATGTATGAAATACCGAACCGTTCCAACCAACCTTTCCAACTGCTCCTAAAGCCGCTACGTACGTTTCTAACACCATCTTATCCTTTTGTATTAGCTCGTTACCTAACTGTGAGAATGCCCTGTTACAGCTTCTAGCAAAGCTCCCTTTAAAACTAAGTGTTCCCATCAAAACTTGTGGGTCGTTTTCACCATATAAATCTTTATTACAATTAAATGTGCGATTCAATACATTTATATTTTGATCAATCGCTGCCGTTGCAACTACTGTTTTAAAAACAGAACCAGGAAAATGCGGTGTTAACATTTGATTTTCAAGTGTAGCTTTATATAATCTTTCGTTTTTAACCTGTAAAGATGGTTTGCTAACCATCGCTAGTATTTCATTTGTTTTTACATCAAGTAATACTAATCCCCCCTTCTTTATTTCACTTTTTTCAATTGTCTCTTCAGCTTTTTGCTGCAACTCTTTATGTAAAGTAGTTTGAATTGTAACTGGATAAAATGGATTTCCTGGCGAAGTGTATTTCGCCTGTTTTCCAAAAATCGGTTCTCCTTGCCGGTCCACTTGATACAATACTTTTGCCTCTCCATCAGTTAATAAAAATTCATCAAAAGATTGCTGTAATCCAGAAATACCAATTGGCGTTTGTTTTGAAATTTTTTCTACTTCTCCATATCGCTTTTGGAATTCTCGTTCATTCTCCCCCACTTCACCCACTAAATGATTTGTCCCTCCAGTTTGTTTTAATCGAACTTCAGCCGCTACAATGCCCAATACATTTAATTGATTAATCTTCTCCATCTGCTCTCGTACTAAAGGAAATGGCTCATTTCCTCTTTGGAGTATAAATGCATTTTTTTTATCTTTCATTTGTATTTTGATCTCTTGTCTCGACACACCAATGATATGCGCAATTTTCTTTAACATGTCATTTTTTATTTGTAAAAAAGGAAAAATAATTAAAACTGGGTATTTCTCTTCACCAATTTCTTTATCATTCCGATCTGTAAAATGTCCTCTTCCATTATCTACTGTAAGTGATTGTGTTCGTTGCGTAACGCTTCTTTCGATTAAATTAATATTTCGATCAGTAAAAGATTCAGTATCTATAATCTGTATTTGGAGTAAACGACAAAGTAATAAAAACATCACACATATAAAACAAATTAAAACAACTGTAATTCTCCGTCTTATTTTCATAAAAAAACACCTCGTCTATTATAGTTTGGACGAGGTGTTTAACCTTTTATACAAATAAAAAAACCACTCGTTTTTACACGAGTGATTTTTATTATTTAACAGAGATAATCTCTACTTGCATTTCTCCGCCTGGTGTTTGAATTGCTACCTTCTCACCAATTTGCTTACCTAATAAGCTCTTTGCGATTGGAGAATCGTTAGAAATTCTTCCTTCGAATGGGTCAGCTTCCGCGCTACCTACGATTGTGTAAGCTTCTTCATCTCCATTTGGTAATTCTTTAAATGTTACTGTTTTACCTAATGTAACGACAGTAGATTCTTCGCCATTATCTTCGATGATAACTGCGTTACGAATCATGTTTTCTAATTGTGTAATACGTCCTTCTACGAACGCTTGCTCATCTTTCGCTGCATCGTACTCAGAGTTCTCAGAAAGATCGCCGAAGCTACGCGCGATTTTAATACGCTCTACTACTTCTTTACGTCTTACTGTTTTTAATTGCTCAACTTCGTTCTCTAATTTTTGCTTACCCTCTTGCGTCATAGGGTATGTTTTTTCTGTTGACATATTTTCCACTCCTTTTATATACCAATCCCCCGAAAAAAGAGGAGTTCCATATGAAAACTCCTCCGCTTCCATTGTTAGCGGAGGTTTCTAGTACCCTTGCACTAGCGGAGTTGTCACATACAACCCCGTATTTCCAATTCTTCTTTTAAAGAAGATATGTATGGAAAGTTGATATAAATATGCCCTCACCTATATATAGATGAGGTTGCATGCTTCATTGTATTCGATAGGAAGGGAAAAAATCCCTTCCTATCGTATATCTTTTACTATGCTATTACAAATTTACTTTTTGTTCAAGAATTGTTGCAATTTTTGTCACCATAATATCAATTGCAACATGGTTTTGTCCACCTTCAGGGATAATAATATCCGCAAATTTCTTAGAAGGCTCAATAAATTGATTGTGCATTGGACGCACAACAGTTACGTATTGATCAATAACTGAATCCATCGTACGACCGCGCTCTTTAATATCACGCTGCATGCGGCGCAGGATACGAAGATCTGCATCTGTATCAACGAATAACTTAATGTCCATCAACTCACAAAGACGTGGGTCTTCTAAAATAAGAATTCCTTCTAAAATGATTACATCTTTCGGCTCAACTGGAATAATTTCTTCTGAACGCGTATGCAATGTATAGTCATATACAGGCTTATCAATTTGCTCATATGCAAGCAACTGCTGCAAATGTTCAATTAACAGATCATTATCAAACGCAAGCGGATGATCATAATTTGTTTTTAAACGCTCTTCCATCGGTAAATGGCTTTGATCTTTGTAATAATAATCTTGCTCCAAGATTAAAATGGAATGACCTTTAAAATGGTCAAAAATCGCTTTCGTTACACTTGTTTTTCCTGATCCTGAACCACCAGCGATTCCAATTACAACAGGCTTATTCGTCCCCATTCGACTACCACTCTTTCTTATTGAAGTATGTTTTTGCGCATCATATTATTCACATACACTGGTTGATCCACTTTGAATTTTACGATTTGCAACGGATGTCTCGCTGCATCTAATTCGTTTCCATCCTCATCCCAAATTTTCTCCACCGTCTGCGTAAAGTTTTCTATTTCTGGTCCAAAGAACTCCACTTCATGTCCTGGTTTGAAGTGATTACGTTGCTCAAGCGTTACGATGCCCGTTTCTTCATTATAATCTAACACTAAACCAGCAAAATCATACGTTGTTTTCTTACTATGATTTCCAAACATTTGCTCTTGATGTCCTGGAACCCCTTCAAAGAATGCAGGAGCTGTATCACGATTTGCACATTTATCAAGTTCATCTAACCATTCTTGTTTAAACTCAAAGTTATCCGGATCCGCACAATACGCATCAATTACTTTACGATATACAGTTGCTACAGTCGCTACGTAATGGATAGATTTCATACGTCCTTCAACTTTTAAGCTATCAATTCCAATTTCAATCATTTTCGGAATTGACAAGATTAAATTTAAATCTTTTGGACTCATCGCAAAGTGAGCATCTTCTTTTTGGAATAAAGGAAGCTCTTTTGCATCTTTATGTTGTGATACCGTTTGAACTAAGTCATAGTCCCAGCGACAAGATTGACAACAACCACCACGGTTAGAGTCACGCGCTGTCATATGGTTACTTAATGTACATCTTCCTGAATATGCGATACACATTGCACCATGGACGAATGCTTCAATTTCAATGTCCACTTTGTCTTTAATTTCTTTCATTTCTTCATAGCTTGCTTCACGAGCTAATACAAGACGATGTAAACCTTCTTCTTTCCAATACTGTGCTGCTTTCCAGTTGGATAGCGATTGTTGTGTACTTAAATGCACCTCAACAGAAGGCGCTACACGTTTACACGTCTCAATAATAAGCGGATCTGCAACGATAATTCCCGTTACACCAGCCTTTTCAATCCCTTTTAAATATTCCTCTAGCCCGTCCATATTTTCATTATGTGCGAAAATATTTGTTGTTACGTATATTTTCGCTCCATATTTCTTTGCAAATTCAACGCCTTCTGCCATATCTTCTAGCGTAAAGTTACCTGCATTAGAACGAAGACCAAATTCTTGTCCACCTAAATATACAGCATCTGCCCCATAATGGATAGCTACTTTTAATTTTTCTAAGTTACCCGCAGGGATTAACAGTTCAGGTTTCTTCACAATAACGCGCTTGCCATCGATCACTCGTGAAATTTCTTGTACAGTCATTTCCTACACCCTCCTCGTTTAGTAAACCGTTTCTTTAAAGAAGAATCCTGTATCTAATGGACGATTTACTGGTTGCATTTCTTCTATTTCTTTATATAGATCATCTTTCACGTCATAATACGCATCACGATCTTCCACACACAAATCAATCGCTTGACGATATTTCTTCGTTACTTCAATAATGTATTCAGAGCTTTTTAGTACACCATCGATTTTTAAGCTATCAACTTCAGCCTCAATTAGTTCCTCTAATTCATCGATGAAACAAATATCATTCGGACTCATAATGTGAGTACCATTTTCATCTTCATAAATTGGATATTTATTGTTACGCTCTGGGTCATACAAGAACATATTCTCTTCATATTTTTTCTTTTCAATGTCAAGATTACGTCCTTGATACTCAAAGTAGTTTCCTACTAACGAACGCTTCGATTGGAACATACAAGTCATACCGTGAATTTGCACTTCAAGTTCCACTTCAGCATTTTCTTTTAAATCAACAATTTCATCTAAGCTAAGCTCACGAGCTAATACAGCACGCTTCGCTCCTCTTTGACCCCAGTAGTTACAAGTGAACCAATTTGTTGCTGTCGTTTCTGTATTCCAGTGCAGTTGCATATTTGGTGCTACTTCACGAACAGCCATTAATACCGCTGGATCTCCGAAGACAATTGCATCTACATGTACTTCGTTTAAAAATGCAACGTAATCTGTTAATTCTTCTACTTTATCATTATGGAACATAGCATTCATTGCTACGTATACTTTCACACCATTTTCATGTGCAATTTTAACAGATTTTTTTACATCTTCACGTGAAAATTCCCCTGCTAAACGTAAACCAAACTTTTGTTCACCGATCATTACTGCATCTGCTCCTGCTTTCGCAAGAGGTTCGATATCCGCCACCGCTCTTGGCGTTACTAACAATTCAGGTTTCTTCATACCTTGGTCATCCTCTCTTTTTACTAACAGCTACTCCATCTCCAATTGGGAAAATCGTTGTATCATATCCTTCATGGTTCATAAGCCATTCATTGTACGTCTTAATACGACGGATTAAACCACGTGTACGTCTATTTTCAATTTTCTCTTTTGTCGTTACAAGACCATGGTACATAACATTATCTGAAATAATTACGCCACCAGGGTTTAATAACGGTTCATATAAGTCAAAAAAGCGACGATATTGTCCTTTTGCTGCATCAATAAAAATAACGTCAAATGTTCCGTGTTCTTTTACTTGTTCACCCGTCTCTAACGCATCACCGTATATAACTGAAATACGTTCTTTTACTGGGGAACGTTCTATATATTCAAGTGCTTTTTCATATCGTTCACGATTGCGCTCAACTGTCACAATGCGTGAATTTGGAATAGCTTGCATCATACGAATACTAGAATAGCCAATTGCTGTACCAAGCTCTAAAATGCTTTTCGGTCCAATTAAACGTAAAAATTGCAGCATAAATTCCATTCCAAGTCGATCCATAATCGGCACATGATTTTCTGTTGCATATTCTTCCATTTCAAGAATTAATTTATCTTTTGGATCAATAAATGATAATAGGTACTCGTTAACTGCATCCTCCATAAATGGTCCTCCTTATTTACATGGAGAAGTGCCTCTATGACGTCTTTTCACACATAGAATGCAATAAAAATACAAGCCAGCTTTACCCTTAGCTTGTACGTCCCGTTTTGATATTAAAAACGATTCTTCTGCCAGTTTTTAACCCGATATATTTTACCACAAAAAAGAGGGATGTGCGACCTTTTTCGCTATCCCTCCCCATTTCACTGTTTTTTCGTAATATATTTTTGCTTTAATGCATTATGCTCTTCTAATGTTTTCGCATAGTACACTTCACCACTTGGTGCAGCTAAGAAATAATAATAATCTGTTTGCGCAGGTTCTAACGCAGCTTCCACTGAATGTTTACCAGAGTTCGCAATCGGTCCAACTGGTAATCCTTTTACAACATACGTATTATACGGTGAATTCACCTTTAAATCCTCGTATAATACACGTTGCTTATGCTTTCCAAGCGCGTATAATACCGTTGGATCTGTTTGAAGGGGCATACCTTTTGCTAAGCGATTATAAAAAACACTAGAAATCTTTTGGCGATCTGTAAAACCAGTCGCCTCTTCTTCAATCAGTGAAGACAATGTTAAAAGCTGATGAACATCCCAGTTCTTCGCTTTCATTTTCGCCTCGTTTTGAACAATGATTGCATTTGTTTTCTCAAGCATTGGAATTACGATTTCTTCTAACGTTGTATCTTTCTTATAGAACGAATACGTCGCAGGATATAAATACCCTTCTAATGGATATTTAATATTACTATCAAAGATTTTATCCGTTAATAACTTCGGATACTTTTGCTGCATTTTTTGAATAAATGCTTTATCGTTCAATTGACGCGTAACATCATCTTTATTCCACTTTAATTCACTCGCAACCGTTTCTGCAATTTCAGTTACTTGCGCTCCTTCTTTTATCGTCACTTTATACAGAGCTGGACGATGTACATTACCAGATGACATTTGTTCAATGACATCTGAGGCACTCATTGAAGGATTTAATAAATATGTACCAGCTTGTAAGTTTTTTGATTTAGCCTTTGTATAAAAGCTAAAAACTGTACCGTTTTTCACAGCACCCTTTTCTTCTAAAATTTCACCAATTTTACTAGTAGATGATCCTTTCGGAATTTCTACTTCAATCTCTTTTTTATTCCCGCTATCAACTGGTCCTAATGCCGATGAAATATACGCATAGACTGAACCACAAACTAAAAGCAGTGCAATAATCGAAAATAAAAAAATGCGTCTACGCTTCTTTTTCACTTGATTCTCTATCAAAACTCTTCCTCCTTATTCAATTGTAGGCCATATGTACGTCTTTCTATACAACACGATGAAAAATCACAATAAACTTACCTATCATTTTTTGACAGATATTTTATTTTTCTACAATCCGTCTCATTATACTACAAAGGATTACACAGTTTCGACAAAAAATCTTTCATTTTACATATAAAAAAAGATGGACTATATATCGTCCATCTTCTCAGTACTTATTATTCAGCTTCTTGCTCATCAGCTAGAGTGTTGAACATTTCTTGTACCATTTCCCACTCTTCTTCAGATTCGATTGGAAGTAAAGTTCCGCCCTCTTCTTCATTTTGCTCATAAGCCATTGCATCATAAATTTGGTCTCCATCTTCGTCTACTTCACCGATTGGAGAGAAGACTACATATGATTTTTTGCCAAATTTTTCAGCATCAAAAGTGAAAACAATCTCACATAAATGTTCGTTACCTTTTTCGTCTACAATTGTAATTTGATTTTCTTCCATTTTGGTCACCTCTTATTTACTATCTAAAAATCCTTGTAAGATTACGACTGCAGCCATCTTATCGATTACTTGCTTTCGCTTCTTACGACTTACATCAGCTGAAATGAGTAGACGCTCCGCCGCCATCGTCGACAAACGCTCGTCCCACATTACAACGTCTAATTGTAACAGCTCTCGTAGGTTTTCTGCAAATTGCTGGCACGCTTCACCACGTGGGCCAATTGTACCATTCATATTTTTAGGTAAACCTACTACTATTTTGTCCACATTGTACTGCTTTACTAACTCAGAAATACGGTCAAAACCAAAGTGACCTCGTTCTTCGTTAATCTTGATTGTTTCCAATCCTTGTGCTGTCCAGCCCATTTCGTCGCTCATTGCAACTCCGACTGTTTTTGTACCTACATCTAAACCTAATATCCGCATAAACTACTCCTCACGATGATGTTTCAAGTAAGACTTCACAAGCTCTTCAATTATCTCATCACGTTCAAGTTTGCGAACGATGCTTCGTGCATCTTTATGGCGAGGTATGTATGCTGGATCTCCACTTAATAAATAACCGACGATTTGGTTAATCGGATTATAGCCTTTTTCTTGAAGTGCATCATACACAGTTAAAAGTACATCATTTACATGGACACTCTGTTTTTCATCTTGAATGCTAAACTTCATTGTTTTATCAAAACCGTCCATTTCAAGCACCTCACTTATATAGTAAGTATAGGGAGAAGAACTTCTCCTCTCCCTACCATTGTACACTACTATCTCTTTATTTTGAAACAGATTTAACGTACTCTTGTACAAATGCTAAAGCTTCTTCAACTTGTGCTGGGTTTTTACCGCCCGCTTGAGCCATATCAGGACGGCCACCACCGCCACCGCCACAACGAGAAGCTACTTCTTTCACAAGTTTACCAGCATGGTAACCTTGGCTAATTAAATCTTTCGTTACGCCAGCTAAAATGTTTACTTTATCGTCATTTACAGACACTAATACAACAACTGCAGACTCTAATTTATTTTTAAGGTCATCCATCATCGTACGTAAGTTGTTCATATCTGCAACATTTACTTTCGCTGCTAATACGTTTACGCCATCAACTGTCATTACTGAATCAGTTAAGTTTCCAGCTTCGATATTGCTTAATTTTGCAGCAAGAGATTCATTTTCTTTTTGAAGTTGTTTCACTTCAGCAAATAAGCCATCAACTCTCGTTAAAATATCTTTCGGATTTGTTTTCATTTTTCCTGCTGCTTCTTTTAATAAACCTACTTGATCGTTCATTAATTCGTATGCAGACTTACCAGTTACCGCCTCAATACGACGAGTTCCTGCACCGATACCAGACTCAGCAACGATTTTGAAAATACCGATAGAAGCTGTGTTATCAACGTGACAACCACCGCAAAGCTCTAAGCTGTAATCGCCTACTTG
>Ga0114954_1000036_pt1 | contig 53123 bp, 57 predicted proteins | sample Porto_4metaG_FD_87299 | JGI IMG/M metagenome (GOLD analysis project Ga0114954, IMG submission 87299) | Marine algal microbial communities from Porto, Portugal - Porto_4 metaG | ecosystem: Host-associated > Algae > Red algae > Unclassified | place: Portugal: Porto | collected 2015-02-02
CAAGGCCACGGCGCCAATGCCGGCCTCAGTCGGCGCGGCGGAAGATCAGGTCCCAGACGCCGTGACCGAGTCGCTCGCCCCGCGCCTCAAACTTGGTCAGCGGTCGAAACTCGGGACGCGGCACGTAAGGCGACGTCTCGGGAGCCGCCGTGTTGAGATAGCCCGGCGCGGCCGTCATCACCTCCGCCATCCACTCGGCGTAGGCTTCCCAGTCGGTGGCCATGTGCAAGGTGCCGCCTTCCGCCAGACGGGTACGCACCAACTCGACGAAGGCCGGCTGCACGATGCGCCGCTTGTGGTGCTTCTTCTTTGGCCAGGGATCGGGAAAGAACAGCTGCAGCGTCGTGAGGCTCGCCTCGGGCAGGCACTGTTCGAGCACCGCCAGCGCATCCTCGCGATAGACACGAAGATTGGTCAGCCCACGCTTGTCGGCTTCGTCGAGCAGCTTGCCCACCCCCGGCGCATGCACCTCGATGCCAATGAAATCGGTATCGCGATGGGTTTCGGCCTGCTCGATGAGCGAGGCTCCCATGCCGAAGCCAATCTCAACCACTCGCGGGGCACTCCGCCCGAACAGGGCGTCCAGGTCCTGGCGACCCTCTGCCAGGGTCAGGCCGAGGCGTGGCCAGACCTCCTCGAGGCCGCGGGTCTGGGCAATCGTCATGCGCCCGGCGCGCAGCACATAGCTTTTGATGCCGCGACGGTGCAGCGGAGCATCGGGGGATTCCGGCCGGGTGGTCCTGGCCTCGTCGGGGCGCTCGTCGTCGTGATGCGGGTCGGTCATGCGCTGGGTCGTGTCTCTGGAAAAGGTGAAGCCTGGGCAAGGGTGCCTCAGGCGTTGATGCGGCCAGTGCTCGGCGAAGACGCCTCGGCGCTGCGGCGGGGCATGCGTCCGGCCAGGTACGCCTGGCGCCCGGCCTGGACCGCGTGCTTCATGGCCTGGGCCATCAGCAGCGGATCTCGAGCGTGGGCAATGGCGGAGTTCATCAGCACGCCATCACAGCCAAGCTCCATGGCGAGTGCCGCCTCGGAGGCCGTGCCGATGCCGGCGTCGACCAGCACGGGCACCTTGGCCCGCTCGATGATCAGGCGCACGTTGTAGGGGTTCTGAATGCCGTGGCCGGAGCCGATCAGTGAGCCCAGTGGCATTACCGCACAGCAACCAATGGCCTCGAGCTCCTGGGCGACGATGGGGTCGTCGCTGGTGTACACCATGACATCGAACCCATCGGCGACCAGGGTCTCGGCAGCCTTCAGGGTCTCCACCACATTGGGGTACAAGGTCGCGTCATCGCCCAGCACCTCGAGCTTGACCAGCTTGTGGCCGTCGAGCAGCTCCCGAGCGAGCTTGCAGGTGCGCACCGCATCCTTGGCGTTGTAGCAGCCGGCGGTGTTGGGCAGCAGGGTATAGCGCTCCGGCGGCACGACATCGAGCAGATTCGGTGCGCTCGCGTCCTGCCCCAGGTTGGTACGGCGTACGGCGAAGGTCACCACCTCGGCGCCGCTGGCGGCGATCGCCTCACCGGTCTCGTCGAAGTCCTTGTACTTGCCGGTTCCCACCAGCAGGCGGGAGGAAAAGGCGTGGCCGGCAATGCGCAGCGGGCTGTCCTGAAAGAAGTCGGTCATGAAACGGTCCTTATCGCGAGAGCGAGTATCCAGAGCGAAAAATGCGGCGACGCGAGCGGGTGGCGTGCACCGCGTCGAACGCGGGTCAGCCACCGCCGATGGCGTGGACGATCTCGACGCTGTCGCCCGCGGCGAGCCGCGTCTCGGAGTGCTGGCTGCGCGGCACGATGTCCTCGTTGAGCTCGACGGCGATACGCCGCCCGCCGAGCCCCAGGGACTCGATCAGCTCCGCCACGGTCTGCGCGCGACCGAGGTCATGGGACTCACCGTTGAGCTGAATCTGCATGGGCACCTCATTCATCGGGCTGGCTGTTGGACAGCGCTGGCAACGCTACTGGTTCACGTCGTGTCATCGCGCTTTTGCGGGGCCTTATTGTAGCGGCTCGACACGACTCGGGGTACGGTTGGGCGACAACTTTCCCCACCGTCGACGACAAAAGGAGCCCTTTCATGCAGGACCGCAGCTGGTGGCTCGGCGTTGCGCTCTCCGGTGCGCTGGTCGTGATGCTCGGCGCCTTCGCCGCCCATGGCCTGAGCGGGCAACTCACGCCGCGCCTCGAACAGGCCTTTACCACCGGGGTACGTTACCAGGCCTGGCACACGCTGGCGGCCTTGGCGGTGCTGGCCTGGCGTACCCAGGCTCGCTTCAGCGCCCAGCGCTACACCCTGATGCTGTGGGCCACGGGCACACTGCTGTTTTCCGGCTCGCTGTACGCGATGGCGCTGGCAGCACTGGCCGGCGCCGGGCTCGGTGCCTTCGGCATCGTCACGCCGGTCGGCGGGCTCGCGCTGGTGCTTGGCTGGCTGGTGCTGGCCGCCGGTGTCTGGCGCCAGCGCTAGGGGTCGCGGCGTATCAGTCGCTGTCGGGAAGCGCGTAGGTCGCGGTGACATGGGCCACCGGTCTCTCGTCACCGGCCGAGAACAACTGCACCTCGCCGACGGCAAGACGCCGTCCGAGCTTGATCACTCGGGCATTGGCGATCAAGTCACGATCGCCACGGGCTCGGCGCAGAAAATGGCAGTTGAGATCGGTGGTTACCGCCATGGCCTCGGGGCCAATCTGGGCCAGGATAGCGACATACAAGCACACATCGGCAAGCCCCATCATGGTCGGGCCAGACACGCTCGCCCCGGGCCTAAGATGCTCGTCTTCGATCGCCAGGCTCATGGTGGCCCGCATGTCTCCGACCCCCTCGATGGTACCCGCTCGCTGGGGAAAGACCTCGTCGAGAAAGTCTTCGATGGCGGCGGCGGTCATCACGGTCATGGGGCACTCCCTGGCAACGTCACGGTGGCGAAAACATCGGGTCCTGGAAACGGTCTGAGCTCTGGCCTGCCACTCGGCGAAGGCACCAGAACCCACGATAGCGCAAGCCAACCGGTGCGCCCAGCCTGACAACGTGACCAAGCCCAACGCAGGACAACGGCATCGAGGCCCGCTGGCGCGCGACATGCCCACCGAGCCACCCCGCCCCCATATGCCCCCGTGGAGCCCGCCCCGAGCCGGCAAACGCCGCGACGCCGCAAAGAAAACGCCCCCGTGGGCAACCACGGGGGCGATATCAGCGCCTGGCCCCAGGCGATCCTGCCCCGAGGCCGCGGCTCAACGACGGCCTGCGACAAGCGCCGGTGTCCTTCGGCGCCTCCTGCTTGGCCTTACTCGGCCTTACTTGGCCTTATGCACCTGGCGCCAGTGATGCAACAGCGGCTCGGTGTAGCCCGCCGGCTGCACACGGCCCTTGAAGATCAGGTCGCTGGCCGCCTGAAACGCAGACGACGTCTCGAAGTTCGCACTCATCGGCGTGTAGCTCGGGTCGCCGTCATTCTGACCGTCGACCACCTTGGCCATGCGCTCCAGCGTCTCCTGGACGCGCGGCGCATCGACCACACCATGGTGCAACCAGTTGGCGATGTGCTGGCTGGAAATGCGCAGCGTGGCGCGGTCTTCCATCAGGCCTACATCATGGATATCCGGCACCTTGGAGCAGCCGACGCCGCTCTCGACCCAACGCACCACGTAGCCCAGGATGCCCTGACAGTTATTGTCCAGCTCCTGCTGGCGCTCCTCTTCGCTCCAGTCGGCGGCGGCCTCCACCGGCACGCTGAGCAAGGCCTGCAGCATTTCATCACGCAGCGCGCTCTCGTCCTGCGCCTCGAGTTCCTTCTGCACCGCGGCCACATCGACCTGGTGATAATGCAGGGCGTGCAGCGTGGCTGCCGTGGGCGACGGCACCCAGGCGGTATTGGCCCCAGCCTTCGGGTGGCCGATCTTCTGCTCGAGCATCGCCGCCATCAGGTCCGGCATGGCCCACATGCCCTTGCCGATCTGAGCGCGGCCACGCAGGCCACAGGCCAGGCCGACAAGGACGTTGGAACGCTCATAGGCCTGGATCCAGGCAGCGCCCTTCATGTCGCCCTTGCGCATCATCGGACCGGCTTCCATGGCGGTATGCATCTCGTCGCCGGTGCGGTCGAGGAAGCCCGTATTGATGAACACGACCCGCGACGTCGCCTCGGCGATACAGGCCTTCAGGTTGACCGAAGTGCGACGCTCTTCGTCCATGATGCCCATCTTCAGCGTATCGCGAGCCATGCCAAGCAGGTCTTCGATGCGCCCGAACAGGGTGGCCGCGAAGGCGACTTCCTTGGGACCGTGCATCTTCGGCTTGACGATGTACATGGAGCCCGTGCGCGAGTTGCGCGGCTCGTCGTCGCCCTTGTTCAGATCATGCAACGCGACCAGGCCGGTGACGATGCCATCGAGAATGCCCTCGGGCAGCTCGTTGCCTTGCTCATCGAGCACCGCCGGGGTGGTCATCAAGTGCCCCACGTTACGCACGAACAGCAGCGAACGTCCCGGCAGGGTGACGTCTCCGCCGTCCGGCGCGGTCCAGCGGCGATCGGGGTTCAGGCGGCGTGTAAAGGTCTTGTCACCCTTGCTGATGTCGGCGCTCAGGTCGCCCTTCATCAGGCCAAGCCAGCTGGCATAGACGCCGACCTTTTCCTCGGCGTCCACCGCTGCCACGGAATCCTCGCAGTCCATGATCGACGTCAGGGCGGCCTCGACCACCAGATCCTTGACGCCAGCCGGGTCGGTCTTGCCGATCGGATGGCTGGCGTCGATCTGGATCTCCAGGTGCAGGCCATTGTGTGACAGCAGGACCGAGCTCGGTGCGGACGCGTCACCCTGGTAGCCGACCAGCTTGCCCGGTGCCTTCAAGCCCGTCTCGCGACCGCCATCCAGCGACACCACAAGGTGGCCGTCACGCAGGAAGTACTTCACCGCATCACGGTGCGTACCGGTCGCCAGCGGCGCCGCCTGGTCCAGCACATTGCGGGCGTAGGCGATGACCTTGGCGCCACGCTTCGGATTGAAGCCGGTGCCCTTCTCGGCGCCATCATCTTCGGCGATGACGTCGGTGCCATAGAGCGCGTCATACAAGCTGCCCCAGCGCGCATTGGCGGCATTCAAGGCGTAGCGGGCGTTGTTGACCGGCACCACCAGCTGCGGGCCGGCTTGAACGGCGATCTCGCGATCGACGTTTTCGGTGGTGACCTCGACCGTGGCCGGTGGGTCCACCAGGTAGCCGATATCCTTGAGAAACGCCTGGTAAGCGGCCATGTCAGTGACCGGGCCGGGATGCTCACGGTGCCAGGCATCGAGCCTCTGCTGCAGCGCATCACGCTCGTCCAGCAGCGCCCGGTTGGTCGGCGTCAGGTCATGAAACAGGGCATCGACGCCCTTCCAGAAGGCCTCGGCATCGATGCCGGTACCCGGCAGGGCCTGCTCATTGATGAACTGGTCCAGCTCGGCGGCCACTTGTAGACGATGGCGAGTGATTCGTTGGGTCATGGTGTGTAGCTCCTCACAAGGCTGCTCGATGCCCCCCTGGCATCGACCGGCCGGACAGGGGAAGGTAGACTGCTCACGAATAATTTTGTGGAAAATAATTCCATATGTAAAGGCAAAGGACCTGCCGAAGCCTCCAGGCTAGACCAAATGATAAGTCCCAAGGGCCATGCGTGATTAGGAAACAGTGGTGCAGAACCCTCAGGCTCGCTAGCATGGAGTGCCAAGGTGGAGAATACGATGACCGATTTCACTCCCCTGCAGGCACTCGATGGCCTCACCCGGGTGGACGCCAACGCATTGGCCCCCACCTCGACCCTGGCCAAGTACCTCACGCATTACGGCTTAAGAGCCATGCTCACCAATGCGATAACGCTGCACGCCGGCAACTTGGCGACGCCGCGCTTTCGCCTCTGGACCCAAGTGTGGAGCCCCCCACGGCCCCGCGCCACCGCAGTTATCGTGCACGGTTACTACGATCATCTGGGGCTCTATCGCCACCTGCTCAAGTTGCTGCTCGAGGAGAACCTGCGGGTCGTCCTGTGGGACCTGCCCGGCCACGGCCTGTCCAGCGGCGAGCGCGCCGATATCGCCGACTTCGCCGACTACGGCGACAGTCTGAGCATGCTGCAGGACCACCTGACCCGCGAAGGATTGGCCGAGGGCCCCTGGATCGGCGTCGGGCAAAGCACCGGCGCGGCCATTCTGGCCACCGATGCCCTGACCCGGGGCGCCGACCATCACTGGACGGCGCTGGTTCTACTGGCACCGCTGGTACGCCCCTGGGGCTGGGCTCGCTCCAGTTGGGTGCATCGCTTGGTCAGCCCCTTCGTCGCCAGTGTGCCGAGGCGCTTCCGGGCGAATTCCAACGACGCCGACTTCGCCGCGTTTCTACGCGAAAACGACCCACTGCAGCCGGTCCGCCTGCCCACGGGTTGGGTCACCGCCATGCGCCGCTGGATGCCGCGCCTCATGGACCTCCCCCCCTGTCCCCTGCCGACCCTGATCCTGCAGGGCGACAAGGACCTGACCGTGGATGGCCCCTGGAATCTCGCGGTGCTGGAGAAAAAATTCCCCAATGCCAGCATTCACCGCCACCCCGAAGCGCGGCATCATCTGGTCAACGAGGCGGAAACCATCCGCGCCGAGCTGTTCGGCCACCTGCACGACTTCCTCGCCGATCGCCTCCGCTCCACCCCCAAGACAAGGACTTCTTGCCGATGCCCCGACGCCTAGCGGGCCCGACCCCACATTACGCAACGACAGCGGACGTCATGACGATTCAAGCGTGGGCGAGAAGCACCGCATCGGCTAGCGCGTCCGGCGCCGCAACCGCCCGACACGGCTACCGCCGGCGAACCGTCCACTGGGCGGGACTACTGAGCCTGGTCGCCTTGCTGATAGGCTGCGCCACGACGCCGGATGCGCCGACCCAGCTGCGCCAGGCGTTGCTGGGCCTGGGGCAGCGCGCGGCAGAAGAAGTCGTTTCCGCCCCGCCGGTGCCCGAGGCGCTCAGAGACCAGGTCCTGCTACTGGCGCCCCCGGACGTCGACGCCAAGCTCAACCTGGCCCAGGCGCGCGTGCAGGAAAGTCTGACTCGCGGCCTGCTGGGGGTAAAAGACGGCCCTCAGGTGCTCGACTGGCAACCCGGCAGCACCCCAGCAGGAGACAGCCAGCAATGGCTGGTGGATAGCCGCCTGATTGCCGACGGCCCTCGGCTGCGGCTCTCCGACAGGGAGCTGGTGCCCTATCGACTCGAACTGCGCCTGCGGCGCCCCGGAGACGGCGCCGCCCTGTGGTCCACGGCGATCAGCGGCGCCTTCGATGCCGACGCGCTCTAGACCAGATGCGTCAGGCCACGAAGCCGGCCAGCTGCGCGCTTCGTAGGGCCTCTTCCCCCAGGCGGTTCACCGCCCGGGCGTTCCTTGGAAAAATTCGGCGAACGTCTCCAGGCGAGTCGGGTGCGAGATCAAGCGATAGGCCGCCTCCATGTCCTCGGACAGGGGGTGGCCTTCGTCGTAATAGGCGATCCGTTCACGCAGGTCGCGCCGCGCTAGGGTTGTCCCGACGCCGAAGTCCCGGGCGCCGATCAGGTCCATGGCCTGGGCCGCGAGAAGATACTCGATGCCCAGCACCCGCAAGGCGGTGTCCACGGCGCGGTCGAGCTTCAAGGCAGCGCTGTCCCCGAGGCTCAAGTGATCCTCCTGCAACCCGGAGGTGAGATAGTTATCGGTCACCGCAGGCTGCGCCAGGCGCTTGAGATCTGCCGCGAGGGACGCCGCCGCATACTGCGCAATCATCAGGCCCGACTTGACCCCGCCCTCGTGGGTCAGAAAGGCCGGCAACTGGCTAACCTGAGGAGTAACCAGCCGGTAGCTGCGCCGCTCGGAGATCGAGCCCCACTCGCACACCGCCATGGCCAGCGCATCACAGGCCAGGGCCACCGACGCGCCATGAGGGTTGGCCTGTGACACCACCCGCACGCCCTGCTCGGTCTCGATGACGAGGGGGTTGTCCGTGGCAGCACAGAGTTCGGCATCGACCTGACGCGCGGCATGGTCGAGCTGATCGCGACAGGCGCCGTGCACCTGGGGCATCGATCGCAGGCTCAGCGCGTCTTGCAGGTGGTCACCGTGGCAGTGATCGAGCCAGGCACTCCCCTCCAGCAGGCGGCGCAGGTGGCGTGCCGACGTCGCCACACCGGGATGGCGCTTGAGCGCGGCCACATCCGCCCCCAGCGCATCACGCTGCCCCCGCAACGCGTCGAAACTCATCGCACCGATGATGTCGGCCCAGTCGGCGAGGCGCGACGCGCCGTCCAAGGCGAGGCAGGCTAGCCCCGTCATCGCCGGGGTTCCATTGACCAGGCTCAGGCCATCCTTCGGCCCCAGCGTCACCGGCACCAGGCCACAGGCGTCAAGCGCAAGCGTCGCAGCCAGCCTTTTGCCCTCGACCTCCACCTCACCAACGCCGATCAGCGCGAGCCCGATGTGCGCCATATGGGTCAGGTAACCCACCGACCCGCGCGCCGGCACGACGGGCGTGATCCCGGCATTGAGACACCCGACCAGGGCCTCGACGACCCCCGGACTGATGCCCGAATGACCGTGGGAGTAGTTCACCACGGCACAGCACATGATCGCGCGCACCTGCTCGCGGCGCAGTGGCTCACCGACGCCACAGGCATGGCTCATCAGCGTATGGCGCGACAGCCGCGACAGCGCATCGCGCTCCAGCACCACATCGCACAGGGCCCCGAGCCCGGTATTGATACCGTAGTAGGCCTGGTCGGAATCGGCGATGGCCTCCACCGCCGCGCGCGCACGGTGCAGTCGCGACAGGCACGGCGCCGCGAGCGTCAGTGGTGCGCCATGGCACGCCACCCGCACCACATCACCCCAGCCAACCGAGCCCTCGCCCAGCTCCACCGAGGCCATCCTTTGGCCGTCACTCATGGGGCGCCTCCGCGCTCATCTTGGGGGACACCACCGGTTCCGCGGTACGCTGATCAAGGATCAGCACGCGCACCGCCGACATCAGGATAAGGGCAAACAGGAAGACCACGCTGAACCCACCCGCCGCGGCCAGATACTTGATGCCATCGACCCCCTGGGCGCCGCCGCCAAAGGCCACCATGATGTAAGCGATGGCACTGATGGATAGCCCCCAGAGGATCTTCTGGGCCTTGGGCGACTCCTCATCCGCACCGATGTTGCGCGTACAGATGGTCGCGATGGTCGACGACATCGAATCGGCAGAGGTCGCGAAGGAAATGATCAGGGTGAAGATCGCCAGCGGCACGAGCAGCGTCGAGAGCGGCATGTGCTGGAGGAAGCCCCACAGCCCCGAGACCGCCCCATTGGCTTTTACCATTGCGACCAGATCGATGGCGCCATCGAGCTGCCATTTGATCGCCGAACTCCCCCAGATGGCGAACCAGACGATGCCGAACAAGGCCGGGAGGATCCAGTTGATGACGAGGAACTCGCGCAGGGTGCGCCCGTAGGAGATGCGCGCCAAGAACAGTCCCATCAGCGGGGCGTAGGCGATCCAGATCGACCAGTCATACATGGTCCACCAGGTCACCAGGGCCTCACCACCGGACTCCTTGGTATCGAAAGACCACAGCAGGAAATGATCGAGCCAATAGCCCACGCTGGTCGTCGAGAGACTGAGCATGTAGGACAAGGGTCCCACCACGACCAGGATCACCAGAAAGCCATAAAAGATGTAGGCGTTGATCGACGACAGCAGCCGTATCCCCCGCTTGAGGCCGGAGAGCGCCGAGGATACGAAGATCACGGTAATCAGCAACGTCAGTCCGAACCAAGTCACCGGGCTCGCGACGATACCGTACTCGGCCTCTACGCCGGAGCTGATCAGCGCAAGCCCCGCCCCCAACGACGATGCCAGTCCCAGCGCGATGGCGAGCACCGAAATCACATCAATGAAGGCACGCACCGCCGCCATCTCGCCAAAGCGCCCCAGCACCGGCGTTACCGTCGAGGCGATGGAGAAGCCCTGCTTCCGGTTGTAGTGCATGTAGGCGATCATCAGGCCGACGATGGAGTAGATCGCATAGGGGATGAAGCTCCAGTTGTGGAAGCTGCGTGCCAGCGCGAAGATCGCCGCTTCGCCACTGCCCGCCGCAAAGCTCTGCTGGCCGATCTCACCGTAGACATTGCCCAGGTAGATGATCGGCTCGTTGACCGAGTAGGTGACCACGCCTGTCGCGATACCGCCGGTCAGGGCCATGGCAAAGTTGGACGCCATCGAAAACTTGGGTTTGGCGTCCGGTCCACCCAAACGAATGCGTCCGACGCGGGAAAAGAACACAAACGTGGTGATACCGAGCGCGGAAATGGCGATCAGCTGATAGAGCCATCCGAAATCGGACAGCGAGAAATAGAAGAGGCTCTTCGCGGTTTTCACCAGCAGCGCGTTGTCGACGAGTCCGACAACGACCGAGACGATGACGATGGCGAACACGGGAAAGAAGACCCCGGCCTTGAGGCCCTTGTTCGAGTGGGGGGACATGGCGTCACTCCTGGGGGGCAGCGCGGGGCGCTACCGGACCGCACCTGGAGCGCGGCCGATGTATTGAGGTTATTGTCGCGGCGCTTCCACCCGCCAGAGTCCCGCCTGTCGCCGGGAAACGCTCAAGCCTCTACAGTGGAAACGAACGCCTATTTGTATATACATTATAGCGGCCAGTGTCGCCACGAACTCGGCCGTCACCCCGGATATCTCTGCGCCTCGAAGGCACACCGAGAAATTCAGAATAACTTATCTCAAACAACGCATTATGATCAAATACAGGCGTGCAAAAGGGCACGATACCGCGCGCAATATTCGACTAATGTCTAACCGTGAGGTGCCGCCGCTTGCGACACCCAAATAGCTATACAATAAGACAGGTTCGGTCACCCACGCGTCGCCCGAGCGCTGTGCTCGCTCCGGCCCCCATCGCCCCTGGCGCATGTCATGCCCACCCTATGCCGCTCCGCAACGGCACGGCGACCCGAAGAACGCCCAAAGGCCCATTGCCGGGTATCCGGCAATGGGCCCAAGGCCTGGCGGCTGGTTCGCGGTGAGCAGCGGCCCCACGGTGCATGGCAGGCCTCGCGAGAGCGCTGGTCGACGGAGTGCCTGGGCCTAACCCTCGAGCCCTTGCTGCCATTTTGCCAACAGCCGATCGAGCTGCTCTCGTTCCGCGTCATCGAGCGTCTCGGTCAGGCGATGTTGATTCGCCACATGCTCTGTCACCGCCCGATCGATCAGCGCAAAGCCAGCGTCCGTCAAGCCGACAACGAAGCCGCGCCCATCCGTTTCATTGCGGGTTCGCTTGACCAGGCCAGCGGCCTCGAGGCGATCGATGCGGTTGGTCATGGTGCCGGACGTCACCATCGTCCATTCGATCAGCGCCGAGGGCGACAGGGCATAGGGCGGCCCCGCCCGACGCAGGGTGGCCAGGACATCGAAACTCGCCCTGTTCAGGCCGTGGACGACGAACAGTTGCTCCATTCGGTCGTTTACGGTCTTCGACAGCCGCTTCAGTCTGCCAATCGTGCCCATCGGGGCTGTGTCGAGGTCGGGCCGCTCGGCCCGCCACTGCGCGAGAACGCTATCAATATGATCCATGCTCGCCACTATGCCGACATTTTATCTTGACCTCAAGATTTTTACCGAATATCTTGACGTCAAGATAAGGAGCCAGCCATGCGCTATACCGACCTCTCTCTTGCGGCCCTCGCCCCGGTCATCTGGGGCAGTACCTATGTCGTGACCACCGAGCTCCTGCCAGCGGGACATCCGTTGGGCGTGGCGATGTTGCGCGCCTTACCCGCCGGCCTGGTCCTGCTGGCGCTGGTACGGCAGTTGCCGGGGCGCGACTGGCTCGGCCGACTGCTGATGCTCGGTGCGCTGAACTTCGCACTCTTCTGGGGCCTGCTGTTCGTCGCCGCGTATCGGCTACCCGGTGGGCTGGCGGCGACGCTGGGGGCGATTCAACCGTTGCTGGTGCTCCTCCTCTCGCGGATCGCCCTCGCGACCCCAGTGCAACCGGCAGGCGTTATCGCAGCGCTGACCGGCATCGCCGGGGTCGGACTACTGATTCTCGGGCCCAACGCCGCCATCGATCCGCTGGGGGTCGCTGCGGCCCTCGCCGCGGCGGCCTCCATGGCAGCGGGGACCGTGCTGACACGCAAATGGCAGCCTCCGGTCTCCCCCCTGGTCTTCACCAGTTGGCAACTGACGGCGGGCGGCCTCCTGCTACTGCCTGGCGCACTGATATTCGAAGCCCCCTTGCCCGCCCCTTCGTTGGCGAACCTCGCCGGCTACCTGTGGCTGGGTATCGTCGGTGCCGCCATCAGCTACGTGTTGTGGTTTCGAGGCATCGCCAGGCTCGGGCCGGCAACGGTGACGGCGTTCGGGTTTCTCAGTCCGCTGTCGGCAGTGCTGCTGGGGTGGCTGGCTCTGGGCCAGGTTCTCAGCACAGTACAAATCCTCGGCGCAGCAGTGGTGTTGGTCAGCGTATGGCTAGGCCAGCGCGCGGGGGGCAAAGCAACCATGAAGGTCAACTCAGGAGTCACCCCATGAAGATGATTATTTTTGGCGCCACTGGCGATGTCGGTCGCGCCGTCACGGCAGAGGCACTGCAGCGCAACGTTAACGTCACGGCAGTCTCTCGCCAGGCGACCGACGATGCGCGGCTCCCCAACGCAATCGCCCGCCGAAACCTCGACGTGCTCGCCACGTCCGCAGAGCAGATCGCCGAGTTGCTCGCCGAACACGATGTGGCGATCAGCGCACTGCGCCCGCCAGCCGGCCAGGAAAGCGATCTGGTGGCGTTGACCCAGCGGATCATGCAGGCGGCACGACTCGCCCGTACTCGGATGATCATCACCGGCGGCGCGGCGCTGCTAAAGCTCGCCGATAATAGCGGCCACAGTGTGTTGACGGCGCCGGGATTTCTGCCGGACCAGGTGCGCCCGATCGCCGAAGCCTGCGCCGCGCAGGATGCGCTGCTCGACGACTTCGAAGACTGCGCATGGACGTGCCTGCGGCCTCCGGCGATGCTGACACAAGGTGATCGAACCGGGGAGTACACCCTGGGCTCGGACACACTGGTGACCGATGCCAACGGCGCCTCACAGATCTCCTACGCGGATTTCGCCGTTGCGATGCTGGACCTGACCGGCGCCCTCGACGCTCCACGGCGCGTGACCGCCGCCTGGACGTGAGGCGTTGCCGGTTCGCCTGGCTCTAGCATCGAGCGCTCCGCGACCGCTCCCGGGCTCCGCAGCGTCTTGCCGAGCGCCCCCGCGGGGGCGACTCGGTGACCGGGCTCACCCTCCTCTGAGCAACCGATCGAGCTGACGATAGCCGATGGCTTCGATCAGCTCGTCGCGGCCCAGGCGCTGGTGGCCGGCCAGGTCAGCCAGCGTCAGCGCGACCCGCAACACCCGATGGTAGGCCCGCGCCGAGAGCTTGAGCCGCTCGAGAGTCTCGGCGAGCCAGGCACGGTCGGCGGCGCCCAATGCACAGGCCTCATCCAGGGCGCGGCCGGACAATCGAGCGTTCAATTCACCGCGCTCGGCCTGGCGCTCCCGGGCAGCAACGACCCTTTCACGCACCGCGCTGGAAGGCTCGCCGCGGGTATCCGCGGTGAGTTGATCCGCCGGCAGTGCCGGCACGGCGACCTGCAGATCGATACGGTCGAGCAGCGGTCCCGACAGCCTGGCCTGGTAACGCTGGATCTGGGTCGCGGTGCACACGCAGGCTTGGCGCGGGTCACCCAGATGGCCGCAGGGGCAAGGGTTCATCGCCCCAATGAGTTGAAACTGCGCGGGAAACTCTCGCTCACAGTTGGCTCTGGCGATATGGATCCTGCCCGATTCCATCGGCTCACGCATGACTTCCAGCACGTGTCGACTGAACTCCGGCAACTCGTCCAGAAACAGCACCCCGCGGTGGGCCAGGGAGATCTCCCCCGGGCGCGGTTTCGAGCCGCCGCCGACCAGGGCGACGGCGCTGGCGGTATGGTGAGGAGCGCGAAAGGGACGCCTGCCCCACTCCGGCGCCAGCGCCATGCCGCACACCGAGCGCAGTGCCGCGACTTCCAGCACTTCGTCATCGGACAGCGGCGGCAGAATTCCCGGCAGGCGGCTCGCCAACAGCGTCTTGCCGGTGCCAGGCGGCCCGGCGAACAGCAGGTTGTGACCACCGGCCGCTGCCACTTCCAGGGCCCGACGAGCCTGGTGTTGGCCGCGCACATCGGCCAGGTCAGGGATCTCCTGGGACACCATCACCGGCGGCACCGCCCGGTGCGCCTCGATCGGCGCCTTGCCCAGCAGATGGGCGACGACGTCGAGAAGATGATCCGCCGGCAGCACCTCGAGCCCGGCCACCAGGGCCGCCTCGTCGGCATTGGCGCGTGGAATCAGCAGACGCCGCTTGGCCGCCCGGGTAGCCAGGGCAAACGGCAGAATGCCCGTCACCGGGCGCAAGCGTCCATCGAGCGCCAGTTCACCAGCGCATTCGACGCCGGACAGCGCCTCGGAGGGGATCTGGCCGGAGGCGACCAGCAGCCCGAGCGCAATGGGCAAATCGAAGCGCCCGCCTTCCTTGGGCAGGTCGGCGGGCGCGAGATTCAAGGTGATACGGCGCAGCGGAAACTCGAGATCCGAGGTCGTCAGGGCGCTGCGTACGCGCTCGCGGCTCTCCCTGACGGCGGCCTCGGGCAGGCCGACCAGTGTCATGCCCGGCAGGCCGTTGGCCAGGTGCACCTCGACCTGAACCTCGGGGGCATCCAGCCCGAGCCCGGCTCGAGTGGTGATGATCGCCAGCGTCATTGGCACTCCCTCGCCTCAGGGTCCGCCGGACGTCCTGTCCGGCCTTTGCGCACCGCCTAGGCGGTTCAGCGCGCTTCGTCGTCGCCGCTGCTGTGCGCCGGGCCGGCCGGTGCTTCGACACCTTCCTGAGCCACGGCCGGCGGCGTCGCGGCCGCGCGCGGCTCCACGGCCTCCTCGAGGGCGGCGACCTGCTTCTCGAGGGCCTCGACCCGGGAGCGAGTGCGCTGCAGCACGTCCATCAGGATATCGAAGTCTTCCCGAGACACCAGCTCCAGTCGGTCGAAGGCGCCGCGCACCACCTGCTGCACGCCCTTGTGGATCTCGTCCGGGGCTTGGGAGGCGCCCTGCAGGCGCTCACCGATCTGCTGAGCCAAGCGGCTGATACGGTCCTGGCTGACCATGATGATTCTCCTTGAGATGAAGGTGTGACGCTCCCGACAGGATACGCAAGGGGCGGCGTCGGCGCATGTGTCTTGTCGTCACTCACCCTGTCGAGCCGGCGCCGGCTCGCCCCTCATTGGCGCACGCCATTTATCGCCGAGCACCAAAATAGTGCGCATCGTTATCTCCGGCACAGTGCATTGCAGCATCTGGCGCCAATAGATAATTACAACAAGCTGATATGTAAGAGATTAAAAAGGACCTGGCACGGTTCACGCTTTAACAAGCCATGAATGCACCGAGCGGCACCATGCCGCCACACTTCCCGCAGGGAGAACCGGTATGAAGCTGATCACCGCCATCATCAAGCCATTCAAGCTGGACGACGTGCGCGAGGCGCTGGCCGACAACGGCGTCCAGGGCATCACCGTCACCGAGGTCAAGGGCTTCGGTCGCCAGAAAGGCCACACCGAGCTCTATCGCGGCGCCGAGTACGTCGTCGACTTCCTGCCCAAGGTAAAGGTCGAGGTCGCGGTCGACGAGGCCCGTCTGGACAGCGTGTTGGACGCCATCTGCAACGCGGCCAACAGCGGCAAGATCGGCGACGGCAAGGTGTTCGTCACCCCGCTGGAAGACGTCATCCGTATCCGCACCGGTGAACGCGGCGCGGACGCCGTTTGAGCCTTGGCCGTCTCCCCGGCTACCGCATCCCTGGTTTGAATAAGAGAGAACCTCCATGGTCGACATCAGTGAACTGAGTTACGCGCTCGACACCTTCTATTTCTTGATCTGTGGCGCCCTGGTCATGTGGATGGCCGCGGGCTTCTCGATGCTCGAGGCCGGCCTTGTTCGCGCCAAGAATACCGCCGAGATCCTGACCAAGAACATCGTGCTGTTCGCCATCGCCTGCACCATGTACCTGCTGGTGGGCTACTTCATCATGTACTCCTCCGACGGCGGCGGTTTCCTGCCCAATCTCGGTTTTCTGCTCGGCGCCGAGAACAGCGTCGACGCCGTGCTCGCCGGTGGCGACGATGCGCCCTACTACTCCGCCCGCGCCGACTTCTTCTTCCAGGTCGTGTTCGTGGCCACCGCCATGTCCATCGTCTCCGGTGCCGTGGCCGAGCGCATGAAACTGTGGGCCTTCCTGGCCTTCGCCGTGGTCATGACCGGCTTCATCTATCCGGTGTCCGGCTACTGGACCTGGGGCGGTGGCTGGCTGTCCGAAGCGGGCTTCTCTGACTACGCCGGGTCAGGCATTGTGCACCTGGCCGGCGCGTCCGCCGCCCTCGCTGGCGTCCTGGTCCTGGGCCCGCGCAAGGGCAAGTACGGCAAGAACGGCGCGATCTTCGCCATCCCTGGCGCCAACATGCCGCTGGCTACCCTGGGTACCTTCATCCTGTGGCTGGGCTGGTTCGGCTTCAACGGCGGCTCCGAGCTCAAGGTCTCCGACGTGTCCTCCGCCAACAACATGGCCCAGGTCCTGGTCAACACCAATGCCGCCGCCGCCGGTGGTGTCCTCGCCGCCCTGGGGCTTGCCAAGGTATGGTTCCGCAAGGCCGACCTGACCATGGCCCTGAACGGCGCCATCGCCGGCCTGGTGGCCATTACCGCCGACCCGCTGTCGCCGTCGGCCCTCAGTGCGACCCTGATCGGTGCCTTCGGTGGCGTGCTGGTGGTGCTGTCCATCGTCACCCTCGACAAGCTGCGCCTGGACGACCCGGTCGGTGCCATCTCGGCCCACGGTGTGGTCGGCATCTGGGGGGTCCTGGCGGTCCCGCTGAACAACGCCGACGCCACCTTCGGTGCCCAGTTGCTCGGTATCGTCAGCATCTTCGCCTGGGTCTTCGCGGCGAGCCTGGTGGTGTGGCTGATCATCAAGGCAGTGATGGGCGTGCGCGTCACCGAAGAAGAAGAATACGAAGGCGTCGACCTCGCCGAATGCGGCCTCGAAGCCTACCCCGAGTTTAACGTCGCCAAGAAGTAACCCTGAGGTTACCGCGACTCCAGTGAGCTGGCGTGCTCCACCTGGCCCCTTCGGGGGTCTTTTTTATTGCTGTCCGCCAGGCGTATGCTTTGTCACACTAGACAGGAAAGGCGCATTGCCGCGCCGCTTCAGGAAGCGCTCCCAGCGCACCGTCACGCCGTGCACGCGAGCCTTCCCTCAATGGACAGGACGAGGAACACGACCATGAAACTGGTGACCGCCATCATCAAGCCCTTCAAGCTCGACGACGTTCGCGAGTCGCTCTCGGAAATCGGCGTCCAGGGCATCACCGTCACCGAGGTCAAGGGCTTCGGCCGTCAGAAGGGCCACACCGAGCTCTACCGCGGCGCCGAGTACGTCGTCGACTTCCTGCCCAAGGTGAAGCTCGAGGTCGCCGTGGACGACAGCATGACCGAGCAGGTCATCGAGGCCATCACCCAAGTCGCGAATACCGGCAAGATCGGCGACGGCAAGATCTTCGTCACCCCACTGGAGCAGGTTATTCGTATTCGCACCGGCGAAACCGACAAGGATGCGGTATAACCCCGAGGCCTGACCCAGAGGGCCTGACCCAGAGACCAAGGCGCGGCCCAGGCGACGGAAGCTGTCTTCAGCCACCCCGCTCGAGCAGGTTATTCGTATTCGCACCGGCGAAACCGACAAGGATGCGGTATAGCCCCGAGGCCTGACCCAGAGGGCCTGACCCAGAGACCAAGGCGCGGCCCAGGCGACGGAAGCTGTCTTCAGCCACCCCACTGGAGCAGGTCATTCGTATTCGTACCGGCGAAACCGACAAGGATGCGGTGTAACGCCGGCTGAGTGCGGGAGAGCCAGGCGAACAGGCTAGCGCTACAGCGATACCCTGTTCGTCGCCCCAAGGGCCGCTGATTGCGGCTCTTGTGCGTTGTGGGAAGACCGCGGCAAGCCAACAGCCGAATGCAGAACCGCGCCGATAGCGCCCCTGGCATTGCCGTTTCGGGGGCACTGGCGGTGGCCTCCGATGACGGCGAGAGCCTCGCCGAGTTGGGGCGCCATCACGGCCACGGCTCGATCAAGGCGCGCCTGATCCGCCTCGGGCGGCTCGAAGGGAACTAACGACGCAGCGGGTCGAGCAGCGGTGACAGGCCGTTGTGATCGATCTCCTGCATCAGTTGCAGCAGGCGGCCGATCTCGCCGCTCGGGAACCCCACCCGGGCAAACCAGTTGAGATAGGGCCCCGGCAGATCGGCGATCAAGGTGCCCGCGTGCTTGCCGAAGGGCATTGTCTGGGTGACCAGTCGTTCGAGATCTTCTGGCTTCATGGGCGATCCTGGGGTTTGTGAAAGAGGCTTGTGAAATGGGCCTGAGTAAAGAGGCTCGTGAAAGAGAGTCGTAGGGAATTCGTGAAACAGGGCGCCAACAGGGCTAGCCACAAGCTCTAGCCACAAGCTCTCGCCACAGGGCCTCGCCACAGAGCCTAGTCCGAAGCTCTAGGGCTGTTCATCCGCGTACCAGCAGCGCCCTCTTCTTAGCGCGTGGGGTTGGTCGCCAGCACGTCGGCGCGCACCACGCTCTGCTGTGCGATCAAGGGCGTCACCACCCTGCGCGATGCCAGGTAATGAGCGGTCTCCTTGTGCGCGGCCAAGGCCTGCTGATCGACATAGATCTCATACAGGTGAAACAGCTCCGGGGTATCCCGGTCTTCGATCACATCGAAGACCAGGCAGCCCGGTTCATCGTCTACCGAGGCGCGGGCATTGGGTAGCATGGCTGCGAGAAAGCGCTCGCGACAGCCCGGCTTGAGCTGTGTCCTGACAATAATACAGTACATGTCGACTTCCGTAGGGTAGCGGGATTTGCCATCGGCCGATGACCGAGGGCATATTATGGAAAACATTTCCAAACAAACCCTACCCACCTCCATCGGAGCTCGCAAGATGTCCCGTCCCGCCCCCTTGAACGGAATCCGCCATATCGCCCTGCAGGTGCAGGACCTCGAAGCCTGCGAACGCTTCTACGTCGATCTGCTCGGCATGCGCCTGCTGCGTCGCGCCCACGCCGACCTGGTCTACCTGACACTCGGCAACGACAACTTTTCGCTCAGTCGTGCCAGGCAGCCCACCGGCGACGATCCTCAACGCCTTGACCACTTTGGCGTCGTCGTCGACCTGCGCGAGGACGTCGACGCCTGGCACGCCTACCTCGCCGAAGCCGGCGTGACGATCACCCGCGAGCCACATGATCATGGCGACGGCGGACGCAGCTTTTACTGCCTCGACCCTGACGGCAACAGCGTTCAACCGCTGTTTCACCCCAGCGTGTCCGGCCAGCGGCTGGGGTGACGCACAACCGGTGAGCCACGCGGCCACCCGGCCCTTGAATTCGTCGAATGGGGCCGCCACCCACAGAGGAACACCCTCACCATTGTGCTGGGATCTTGTCCCAATTTCGGTGTGTCGTCACCGGCATGCCACTTGCCAAGGAGAGCCTCATGTCCACCCTGGTAGTAGGCGCCAACGGCCAGATCGGCCGCCAGTTCTGTGAGCTGGCTCGCGACGCTGGAGAACCGATCAAGGCGATGGTTCGCGACGAGGCGCAGCAGGCCTGGTTCGAGGAGCGCGGCATCGTCAGCGTGGTCGCGGATCTCGAAGGCGACTTTCACCACGCCTTCGATGGCTGCGCCCAGGTGCTGTTCGCCGCCGGTTCAGGCCCCGACACCGGCCCCGACAAGACCCTGATGGTCGATTTGTTTGGCGCCACCCGGGTCGCCGACAAGGCCAGCGAGCTAGGCCTGGAGCGCATGCTCCTCATCAGCGCCTTGCGCGCCGAGAATCCGCTCGACGCCCCAGAGAAGCTGCGCCCCTACATGGCCGCCAAGTTTGCCGCCGACGCCTACCTGCGCGCCGCCGGTGTCTCCCACCTGATCGTCAAGCCCGGCCGCCTGACCGACGAGCCCGCCAGCCAGCGTATCGCGACCTCGCTGGAGGAGGCCGACGGCGCCAACCAGGTGTCCCGGGCCAATGTCGCCCATGCGCTGCTGCACCTGGCCAAGGCGACGCAGCTCAAGGATCGCGAATTCGTGCTGCTGGATGGCGAGCGCGAGATCGGCGACGCGCTGCGCTAGGCCATCGCAACGGCCAGGGTGCAGCCCTCTGGCAGGCCGGTATCGCCCCCACTTCGGTCCATGCCGTGACGCGCTCGCATCGCCGACGCCGGTGCGTGGCACCAAGAAAACGCCCCCGAAAGGCGCGAGCCCTTCGGGGGCGACGTCTTCCGGGGGCGGACACCCTCCGCGTACTCACCTACCGCACACTTACTTCTCGACGAAGGCCCGTTCGATGACGTAGTCACCCGGCTCGCCCATGCGCGGCGAAATCGTGAAGCCGAGCTCGTCGAGCAGGGCGCTGGTATCGTCCAGCATCGCCGGGCTGCCGCAGATCATGGCCCGATCCTGCTTGGGATCGATGGGCGGCAGGCCCTTGTCCTCGGCCAGCTTGCCGCTGCGGATATGGTCGGTCAGGCGCCCCATGGTGTGGAACTCTTCGCGGGTCACGGTGGGGTAATAGACCAGCTTCTCGCTGATGTCCTCGCCCAGGTACTCATGGGCCGGCAGTTCCTTGGTGATGAAATCGGCATAAGCCAGCTCGCTGACGTTACGCACCCCGTGCACCAGCACGACCTTCTCGAAGCGCTCGTAGACTTCGGGGTCCTGGATCAGGCTCATGAAGGGAGCAAGGCCGGTCCCGGTAGACAGCATGTACAGATTGCGGCCGGGCAGCAGGTCGTCACACACCAGGGTGCCGGTGGGCTTGCGGCTGACCATGATCTGATCGCCTACCTGAAGGTGCTGCAGACGCGACGTCAGCGGACCATCGGGTACCTTGATGCTGAAGAATTCGAGATGATCTTCGTAGTTGGGGCTGGCGATGGAGTAGGCACGCATCAGCGGCTTGCCCGACACCTCGAGGCCGATCATCACGAACTGGCCGTTCTTGAAGCGCAGGCTACGCTCCCGGGTGGTACGGAAGCTGAACAGGGTGTCGTTCCAGTGATGAACGCTGAGGACTTCTTCGAGCGCAAACTTGCTCATGCCGACTCCTTGAAAAGATGCTCTACATATTCCTCAAAAGAATAGATAGAAGAGATAACTGTTGACATGAATTCTAAGGCGGCGGCCAATATCTGTTAAATGAATTGTATGGATAACACTTATCCATACAATAGATATAAAGCCCATCGTCCACTGCCTCGCCAGAGGAGGCCATGATGCGTTACACCCTGCGCCAGCTCGAGGTCTTCGTCGCCGTCGCCCAGCACGAGAGCGTGTCTCGCGCCGCCCGGGCCCTGTCACTGTCCCAATCCGCCGCGAGTACCGCCCTGGCGGAGCTCGAGCGCCAGTTCGACTGCCAGTTGCTGGATCGCATCGGCAAGCGCCTGAAGCTCAACGCCCTGGGCTTTCAGCTGCTACCCAAGGCGGTGGCGCTGCTCGATCGTGCCGAAGAAGTGGAAGAACTGCTGCGTGGCCAGCAGGGCATCGGCACCCTGGATGTGGGCGCTACCCTGACGATCGGTAACTACCTGGCGACGCTGTTGATCAGCGATTTCATGCAGCGCCACCCCGGCAGCCGGGTCCGCCTGCAGGTGCGCAATACTCGCACGATCATCGACAGCGTACGCCAGCATGAGCTGGACCTGGGCCTGATCGAAGGCCAGTGCGAAGACGAGGATGTGATTACCCAGCCTTGGGTCGAGGACGATCTGGTGGTGTTCTGCTCGCCACGCCATCCGTTAGCGGACCAAGGCCCAGTGGAGCTCGACAGACTGCTGCGGGAGGCCTGGATCATGCGTGAACAGGGCTCCGGCACGCGACTGACGCTGGAGCAGGCCGCCCGCCATCGCCGCGGGCGCTTCAATATTCTGCTCGAGCTCGAACACACCGAGGGCATCAAGCGCGCGGTCGAATCCGGGCTCGGTATCGGCTGCGTCTCACGCCTGGCCCTGCGTGACGCCTTTCGGCGTGGCAGCCTGATGCCGATTGCGACCCCGGAGCTCGACTTGAGCCGTCAGTTCACCTTCATCTGGCATCGCCACAAGTACCTGGCGGCGGGGATGCGTGAGTTTCTGCGTCAGTGCCGCCAGATGACCGAAGGGGTTCAACGCAGTGACGAGATCGACCTGCCACAAATCCCCTAGCCAGGCCGGACCCGACGCGGGCCAGGTGACCTCACAGGCGCCTGTGCTGCGTGGCGCAATATCTTGGCCAGCCACCGCACACACCATATCGGCGCCTGGGGGCTGGAAAGACAAGGAAGAGCATGAAAGGGGCGGGGCGAGCCCCACCCTGCTCGGGTGGGGCCAATGGCGGCGATGGCCACGCCGTCAGCGCAGGTCGTCGACCGCGTCACCGATGGCGTCGGTGTTGGCCTTGGTCAGATCCTTTGACAGCGAATGGATCACCAGCTTGGCGGTGGGTCCATCGAGCTTGTCGCGCAGTTGGCCGAGAAAACGTGGCGGAGCCACCAGGATCAGCTTCTCCAGGCTGTTCTCGGTGCGCGCGCGGTAGAGTCGATCGGCGACCTCCCGGGCAAAGATCTCCTCGTGGTGGTTCGTGGCGACATTTTCGCTCCCGGCAGAGCGTGAAGACGTGGCGGTCGATTCATGCACGTCGCCGCCTTTGTCGGTGACGAGATCTCCCTCATGCATGCGCCCTTCGGCATGGACCAGACTCTCGATTTCACTGAGCTTGTGGCCAACGCGGGTGAACATCCGCGCCCTGGCCGCATCCGCCACCACGATATAGGTCGTCATAGTCGCTCCTCACTTCACAAAAGTGGGGCCGATCAGAAGTCTGAACCGGCACAGATTCACCATGGCAAGGCGACGGTCGAGCGTCAACCGGTGCCCGCGCCAGGCACCGTTATCTCCACGTTTTCGTCTGGGGCGATGCCATCTGGCGACAGCGGCGTCTCCCTCCACGGACACTGCCGGGGCTCCCTCGGTTGGGGTAGCATGCGGGGTCCGAACCCGCGTGACGAAGCGCCGCCCGCGTGGCTGGCGGCACCGCCACGCCCAGGATGGTGGTCGGCGCCATCCACTGGTACATGACCACGCCGACCCCGGAGGACAAACCATGCGTCACTTCTTTTTTCCGCGTTCACCACTGCGCCGTGGCACGCTCCTGGCCTGCCACGCCGTGCTGCAGCTTGGCGTGCTCGGCGCCGGTCTCTGGTGGCTGGTCCCCAGGACGCCCTGGCTGGCCTCGACCACCTGGGCCGACGCCTGGCCGACACTCGCCATCGGTGCCAGCCTGACCCTGGCGGCCATGGTCGGGCTGCGCCTGATCGCCGAGTTGTGGCTGCTGCCCCATCACCTGGCGGATCAACGTCCCGGCTTCGCGGCGTCGGACGTGGTCACACGCTCCTTCGAGCGCCGCCCCGCCGTCCACGACGAAGACCAGGCCTGGACCTCCCAGGCACGCGCCATCACACGAGGCGAGGAAGCCGTCGGCAGCGCTCGCGTGACGCGACCGGCCGAGCCCCTCGCCAAGCGTCGCGTCAGCGAGCCAGGCCTGAACTTGAATGAGCGTCTAGCGGAAGAACGGGAAGAGGGGCAGCCGCAGGATCGAGGCGACAGCGCGGCCCCACGACCACCGCAGCGCCGCGAGCCTAGCTTGTAAGCGAGCGGCAGGGACGGCTGCGCTCGCTCGCCGAGGACCTCGGCCCCCCGCGCCAACCAACCCGATCAGGGTCCCGCCAGCCAGCGCAGCGCCGCGGCCAGGGCAACGCCGAAGGCCGCCCCCAGGGCATTGGCGAGCATGTCCCACGGGTCGCCACCCAGGCGGCCCGGAACCGGGATCTGGGCCAGTTCGATCACCAGACCATAGACCGTCGCCGCCAACCACACCGGCCCCAGTCGACGCATTGCCAGCCCACCGAGGCCGGCAAGTGCGGCATAGCCCAGCAGATGATTGAGCTTGTCCCAGGGCAGCTGCTCCGGCAACTCGCTTGCCGGCAGCAGGCTACCCACGCCAATCGCCAGGGCGACCAGCACGGCCAGGCACCCCCACAGACGACGCCTGGCGAGAACCGTCGCGATCCAGGTCACGTCAGCCGATCCACTTGTCGCCATGCACCTCAGCCGACCGCAATCTGCGCATGATAGGCCGGGCTCAGGTCGTGAAGCGCCTCCATGAAGGCATGCACGGACCCGGGATCGGTGAACTGACTGATGCCATGGCCCAGATTGAACACATGGCCGGATCCATGACCGAAACTGTCGAGGATGCGACCCACCTCGGCGCGAATCGCCGCGGGACTGGCGAACAGTACGTTGGGATCGAGGTTACCCTGCAACGCGACGTTGCGGCCGACCCGGGCACGGGCCACGGACATCTCCGTGGTCCAGTCAAGCCCCAGCGCATCGGCGCCGGTCTGGGCCAGGTCCTCGAGCCACTGACCACCGTTCTTGGTGAACAGGATGACCGGCACCCGGCGTCCGTCGTGTTCGCGGATCAGGCCGGCGACGATCTGTTCCATGTAGCGCAGCGAAAACTCACGGTAGGCCGGTGTCGACAGGGTGCCACCCCAGGTATCGAAGATCTGCACCACCTGGGCACCGGCGCGAATCTGGGCATTGAGATAATCGGTGACCGCCTCGGCCAGAACGTCGAGCAACTGGTGCATCACGTCCGGGGTGTTGTAGAGCATCGTCTTGACGTGACGGAAGTCCTTGCTCGAGGCGCCTTCCACCATGTAAGTCGCCAGCGTCCAGGGACTGCCCGAGAAGCCAATCAGGGGCACCCGGCCATTGAGTTCACGGCGAATGGTCGACACCGCCCGCATCACGTAGTCCAGGTCCCGTTCTGCATCCGGCGCCTTGAGCGCGGCGACTTCCTCGGCGCTACGCACCGGCTTGCGAAACTTGGGGCCCTCACCGGTCTCGAAATACAGGCCAAGGCCCATGGCATCCGGAATGGTCAGGATGTCCGAGAACAGGATGGCGGCATCGAGCGGGTAGCGCTCCAGCGGCTGCAGGGTCACTTCGCAGGCGCGATCGGTATCGCGACACAGGTCCATGAAGCTGCCGGCCTCGCCGCGCACCTGGCGATACTCGGGCAGGTAGCGCCCAGCCTGGCGCATCATCCATACCGGGGTGCGGTCCACCGGCTGACGAGCCAGGGCGCGCAGGATACGATCGTTTTGGAGTTCCATGCAGGCGTTATCCACGGAAAATGTGGTGCCTAGTGTACCGCAAGCATCGCTCGGAAGCTGTGTCGTGAGGCAAGACACAGATCCTGATAGAATGACCGCCCACCCGCCGGCATCGCCGTGGTCTTGACACCGAGGTACTCCGTGACGATTCGATTCATCGCCGCCTCCCGGCTGCCCACTCCCTGGGCCACCTTCTCCATGCATGGCTTCGAGGACGAAGCCACCGGCAAGGACCATATCGCACTGACGCTCGGCGCCATCGACGATGGCCAGCCCGTGCTCGGCCGCGTGCACTCAGAGTGCTTGACCGGAGACGCCCTGTTCTCGATGCGCTGCGACTGCGGCTACCAGCTTCAAGAAGCCATGAAGCGCATTGCCGACGAGGGCCGTGGGGTCATCTTGTATCTGCGCCAGGAAGGACGCGGCATCGGCCTGCTCAACAAGATCCGTGCCTATCACCTGCAGGATGAGGGCGCCGACACCGTCGAGGCCAATGAACGCCTGGGCTTCGCCGCCGACCTGCGTCGCTACGACCTGTGCGTCCCCATGCTCGACCACCTGGGCGTCAAGGGGCTGCGCCTGATGACCAACAATCCGCGCAAGGTCGCCGCCCTGACCGACGCCGGCGTGGACGTCATCGAGCGGGTCTCGCTGACCACCGGCCTCAATCCCCACAACGAGCATTATCTGTCGACCAAGGCCGGTAAGCTGGGGCACATGATGGCCCTGGGCGACTTTACCGCCGCCGATGATGTCGATATCGAGCGCAACTCATAGCACGACGACCGCGCACCACTGTGCTCAGGGCGTCACGCCACATGCCGCCGGCCGGGCCGGCGCTGCAGCGTAAGAAAGGAATACATTAGTTCGTAAGGAACAGCTGCCTACCTCGACTAACGTCTCAAAGGCCCACACGTCAATGTGAGGCGAATTCATCGAGGTGCACGCCATGAAACTCACCCCCCTACTCTGCGTCTCCCTGCTGGCGGCGCTGCCGCTGGCCGCCATGTCAGCCCCCCTGCTGGCAGACTCTCGGGCGACCGATCTTGCGCGCAACCTCAACAGTCAACCGCTGTCGATGAGTAGCGGCGCTCCGGCCCATGGCACCGAAGTCATCAATGCCCATATCGCTAGTGATCGCAGCGCAGCTCTTGCCTCCGCCCGACTGCGGCTGCAGACGCGACGCGTCGCCACCACAAACTTCATGTCCAACCTCGACCTGGCGCGTGAATCGACCAAGTAGGGTCGTGCCCCCTCGAAGCGGTGGCGAGCCGATGACCCTGGCGCCATCGTGCGTCGAAACCGTTCGACTGCCCGTCTCTGGTGCAGAGATCTCCTAAAGAAACACTGAAATTTCAATGGAGATGGACAGAAACAAGATTAACACGACCGTTTGAATAGTAGAAATCAATCGGGGCCATAGAAATCGATAGCTGGCACAATTACTAGCTAGCTAACAAAATAGATCCCATACAGAGGGCGCCACACAGCGCCCACCGCCAAGCATCGAGGAGAGACCCATGAACGCCAAACTGACCCTGTCCGCACTACTGATTGCCGCCCTGCCGCTGACCGCACAGGCAGGCCCTGCCACCGAGCGCGCACTGGTACTGAATACCGAGTCACTGTCGGCGCCGAGCACCAACGATCAGCGAGTCGCCAGTGGCGGCACCAGCCAGGTCGTGCAGCGTCCCCATATCGCCGACAACGGCAGCGAAGCCCTGGCCAACGCTCGCTTGCGCCTCCACGCCGACCAAGCCCGTGCGACGGCCTTCGCCATGACCGACGATGACCTGGGCCTCGCTCGCCAAGCGACCACCGGCTAATGACGCATCCATTGCCGTCGCGGCTGCGTAACCCTAACTGACAGCGCCCCACTGGCAAGGTCACCGAGGCCACCGGCGCTTGACCCCGGCGACGGCACCACCGTCGCCTTGGAAACATCGACGTTAGTCGCATGTTAAACTTGACGGTTAATTAGCAGAGTAATAAACTGTCGGCTATCAAATACGATGTCACCCGCCCTGGCTAGCGCACCTGAAGTGTCGAGCGGAGCGCCGAATGGCATCGAGGAGCTTGACCATGAACACTCGTACCACGCATCACCTCACGGGCTCACTATCTCTGTCCGCCCTACTGATCGCCGTCGCCTTGCCGCTCACCGCCCAGGCCGACCCGGCTTCCCAGCGCGCCCTGGCGCTCAACGCCGAACCGCTGTCTGCCGTCAGCCAGGACGCCATGGCTTCGGCACACCGGGTCGCCAATGCGCACATTGCCGACAATGCCAGCGCAGCGCTCGCCGCCGCTCGGCTGAACCTGCAGACCGAGACGGTCCGGGCCACCAACTTCGCCATGAGTGACGATGACCTGTCCCTGGCCCGCATGGCCACGACCGGCTAAACGAGCCACGCCGGCTCCGCCAAGGCGCCTGGAGACCCGACGGCATTCCCCCTGCCCTTCGCCCACAGCCCAGGAACAGGGGAAAGGTTGCTCAACAAATTAATACGACCGTTTTATTTTAAGCGTCGAACCACGACCAGAAACTCCCACAAGAATCTCAGCCCTAGACCCCATAGACGAATCGAATTGGAGACACCGCCATGAAAACCATCCTCAACAGCACCACCGCCCGTTCCACGCTGTTCGTTGGCGCCCTGCTGATCGCCGCACTGCCGCTGACCGCCAACGCCGACCCGGCCACCGATCGCGCCCAGTCGCTCAACGCCGAGCCCCTGGCAAGCGTCAGCCATGATGCCGTCAGCGCCGCCCAGAACGTGGCCAACACGCACATCGCTAGCGGCAGCGAGGCCCTGGCCAAGGCCCGCCTGCAGCTCCTGGACAAGCAGGCTCGCAGCACCGACTTCGCCATGACCGAACACGACCTCGATTTCGCTCGTCAAGCGACGACCGGCTAAACGAGCCCCGAGCATCGTTTCTGACGCCTCGGACTCTTGTGCTCGCATCACCCGACCACGAGACGCCTTCGGCACGGACCGGAGCGAAAAGACCGTAAAGAACAGGCCGTAGAGAACAGACCCTAGAGAAAGGTACCCCGCCAACGAGACGGGGGCCGCCCTGACTGGAGAGACGACCATGAAAAGCACGCTCAAGAGCATTACCGCCCCATCAGCCCTGCTGTTCGGTGCCCTGTTGATCGCGGCGGTGCCACTGACCGCCAGTGCCGATCCGGCCACCGAACGTGCTCAGGCGCTCAATGCCGAGCCCCTGGCCAGCGTCACCGCCGGCGCCGTCACGGCCGCACGCAACGTGGCCCATGTCCGCGTCAGCGGCAGCGACGCCATGGCCGAGGCCCGCCTGCAACTGCTCGACAAGCAGGCCCGCAACACCGACTTCGCCATGACCGAACACGACCTCGACCTGGCCCGGGAAGCCACCACCGGCTAAGCCCCTCGGTACCCGATACGCAGACAGCCCCGCCTAGGCGGGGCTGTCTGCGTGCTGGCCTGGGAAGCGGCGCTACCCTCAACCGGGCTGATGCACCGATTTCTCCGCCTCAGGCTGCCACAGGCGCCGCATCGCCAGCGCCAGAACCAACAGGGTGGCGAGCCCGACGAGCGCACCGATCCAGGTCGCGCCACTGACGCCGGCGACGAAGAACGCCACGATCGCGGCAACGCCTGCGGTGATGGCGTAAGGCAACTGGGTCCGCACGTGATCGATATGGTCACAGCTCGAGCCTGCCGACGACAGGATCGTAGTATCCGAAATCGGCGAGCAGTGGTCGCCGAAGATACCACCGCTGAGGACCGACGCGATGGCGAGCGCCATGGGCAGGTCCATGGCCGCCGCCACCGGCATGGCGATGGGGATCATGATGGCGAAGGTGCCGTAGGAGGTCCCGGTGGTGAACGCCACCAGGGCGCCGATCAAGAACAGCAGCACCGGTACCAGCGTGGTCGGGATATTGGCCTCGGTCAGGGTCACCAGATAGTCAGCGGTGCCGAGCTCTGAGGTGACGCTGCCGATCGACCAGGCCAACGCCAGGATGATGTAGACCAGGGTCATGCTCTTGATGCCCTCGACAACGATATCCATCGCCTCACGGAAATCGAAGAGTCGCTGACTCATGCCGAGCCCCAAGCCCACCATCACCGCGATCAGGGTGGCGATCAGGATCGACTGGCCGCCATCGGCGTTACCGACCGCGGTCACCAGGTCGTTCTCGGGGTAGTTACCGGTCCACAGGAACAACGGCGGAATCATCGCCAGCAGCACCGCGATGGGAACCAGCATGTTGCGCTTCTTGGCGGTGTCCACCGGCGCGTGCAGCTCCATGGCCTCGGTGTCGGACGGTGGTTTGGCCCCGTCTTCCATCAGCTTGCCGGTCTCTCGGGCGCGACGCTCGGCCCGCGCCATGGGGCCAAAGTCCCACTGGGTGATGACGATAAAGAAGATCATGCCGAGCGCCAGCCAGGCATAGAAGTTCAGCGGAATCGAGGCCAGGTAGATCAAGTACTCCGACCCGCTGATGCCCATCTGGGCCAACTGGGTGCCGATCAGCCCCATGACGAACACCACCCAGGTCGATACCGGCCCCAGCAGGCACATCGGCGCCGAGGTCGAGTCGACGATGTAGGCGAGCTTCTCCCTAGACACGCGCATGCGATCGGTGATCGGGCGCATCACGCTGCCGACCGTCAGGGCATTGAAGTAGTCCTCGAAGAAGATCAGCATGCCGAGCCCGAGCGACGCACCCTGGGCACCGCGGGCCGTGGACACCTTGCGTGAAATCGCCCGAGCGATGGCATGGGCACCACCGGTACGCTGCAGGACGCTGATCAGCACGCCGAACAGCCCGCAATAAATCAGCACCGTGGCGTTCCACTCGTCACCGATACTCGGCACGATGAAATCGGAAAAACTGTTATAGAGACCGGCGGCGGGATTGTACCCGGCCAGCATGGTGGCACCGAGCCATACCCCACAGAACAGGGCGGGGATGACGTTACGCGTCGCCAATGCCAGCAAGATCGCAAGCAACGGGGGCAACAGGGATAAGATTCCGAAGGACATCGGGAGTCTCCTGAGTTCTTGTCGGTCTTCACGCGACGCCTTGTCGAGGGGAGGGGGAACGAGGCCATCGCGCGAGCAGCGGGGCATCCTAGGCGCTCCACCGGCAAACGGCAACCGCCGATGTCCCATCGGCGCAATCGCCGTTCCCGAGGCGAAAGCGCCGGTCCAGGCCACACCCTGCCGCCCTGTCGGCACGCCCCACCCGCGGCGCCGTTATCCGCCCTCCTACGCGCCTCGAAAAACCCCGTCCACAACTCCCCAATCCCCAGGCCGGTCGCGATCAGCGCTCTGGCCGCGCCCCACTCGGCAGGCGGGTATCGACTTCGACGCCCTTCATGCCCTCTTCAGTGTAGCGCTCTCCCTGGGCCACCCCAGGGGGAAACCACGCCGATAAGCGTGCGACATCCGCTCCGTCCAGGGTCACCCGGGTGGCTGCCAGGTTTTCCTCCAGGCGCGACAGCGACCGCGTGCCTGGAATCGGCACGATATCGTTGCCCTGAGCCAGCAGCCAGGCCAGGGCGATCTGGGCCGGTGTGGCCTGCTTCGCGGCGGCAAAGTCGACGAGTCGCGTCAGCAGAGCACGGTTGGCGGCCATGTTGGCGGGCGAAAAACGCGGCGCCCGGCGGCGAAAATCGTCATCGGACAGGTCCGCCGGGGAGCCGATGGCACCGCTCAAGAATCCCCGCCCAAGGGGTGAATAGGGCACCAATGTCGTCCCTAGCCGGCGACAGGCGGGCAACACCTGCGTCTCCACTCCCCGGCTCCACAACGAATACTCGCTTTGCACCGCGGCGATGGGATGGACCCTGGCGGCGCGCTCTAGGGTTGCCGCCGACACCTCACACAGGCCCAGCGCCCGCACCTTACCCTCGGCGACAAGCCTGGCCATGGCGCCGACGGTGTCCTCGACGGGCACCTCCGGGTTGAGACGATGGGCGTAATACAGATCGATGGTGTCGACGCCGAGGCGCCGAAGCGACGCTTCACAAGCCTTGCGGACATAGTCCGGATCGGTATTGAGCGAACGCGAGTAGGCGCCCGGCTCCCGCACGATGCCGAACTTGGTGGCAATGATGGCGTTCTCCCGGCGTCCCTCGAGTGCCCGCCCCAACAGCTCCTCGTTGTGTCCAAGACCGTAGGTGTCGGCACTGTCGAACAGCGTCAGACCGGCCTCCAGCGCCGAGTGGATAAGGCGCTGTGACGCCTCATCATCGCTCGGCCCGTAGAACTCGGACATGCCCATGCAGCCGAGGCCTAGAGGAAATACCGACATATCGGAGGTGCCGAGGCGGCGCCGGGTAGACGAAATAGTCGAGGTCATCATCATGTGACTCCAGGCAGATCAGAGAAAAGGGTCCTCAACGGGACCCTTGCATCTTGATCTGTCGCGCCCGACAGGAGAATTGCCGATACTTTGATACCCTCAGCGTATCAATGGAGCACCGATGACCTACCGTTTCCACGCCGAGCGGCTGATCAGCTTTCTGGCGGTCGCCCACACCGGCAACTTTCGCCAGGCGGCGGCCAAGCTGCATCTCTCCCAGCCGCCCCTGACGCGGCGAATCCAGGCGCTGGAAGCAGACCTGGGCGTCAAGCTGTTCGAACGCACCACCCGCCGCGTCGCCTTGACGCCGGCCGGCGAGCGCCTGGCGGCACGCCTGCGTCCGTGCTTTGCCGAGATCGAGGCAGCCTGCGACGCCGCGCGGCAGTCCGGCACCCCGCCGTCGGCGCTGGCGGTGGGGATGACGCCGGCCGTCGACCGTTCGGCGCTACCCGACGTCGATTGGTTGGAAGCGACCCTGGGAGCCCCGGTGCAGGTGATACGCGAGCCCTCCCGGGAACTGCTGGCGCGGCTCGATGCCTGGGAGCAGGACCGCCGCCTGCAGCTCGCCTTCATCGGCCTGCCCTGCGCGGTGCCTGACGGCCTTGCCACGGCGGTGATCGGCCACGACCCGGTGTGGGTCGCGCTGGCCGAAGCTCATCCGCTGGCGACGCTGGCGGCCATCGACCTCAAGCGGCTCAACGACACACCGCTGCTGTGGTTTGCCCGACGCGACAACCCGGCCTACTTCGACCACTGCGAACACCACTTTCGCCGCGGCGGCTACCAGCCAGCGCGGCGCGAAGAGCCCCAGGACCATCACCAGCTATTGGCCTCGGTGGCCGCCGGTGACGGCGCTGCGCTGATTCCGGCGAGCTTTCTCGCCACCCACCGCCGCGGCGTGGTGACGCGGCCATTGACCCGCGCCTGGCAGGGACTCGCCATCGCCATTGCCGTGGCCTGGCGCAGCGACGACGACACCCTCGCCGCCTCCGTCTTGGCCGCGCTGAATCGAGGCCACGATCAGGCCTGACCCCGGGCACCGCGGATGCGCTGATAGGCGTTACCGATTTCCACCGTGCGCGCCTCGGCGACCTCGCGCATGCTCTCGGGCAACCCGCGAGCGGCAAGCTTGTCCGGATGGTTCTGGCTCATCAGCTTGCGATAGGCGCGCTTGATCTCGCTGTCGCTGGCCTCCGAGGACACGCCCAGCACCTTGTAGGCGTCCTCCAGGGAGCTTTGCGACTCGGCGGTGCCGCCGCCTTGGGCCGCGCCGCGCAGCATGGCCTCGATCTGGGCGATCTCCGCCTCGCTGCAGCCAAGTCCGCGGGCCACGCGCATGATCATGTCGTGCTCGGCGGGATGCAGCACGCCATCGGCGGCGATGGCCGACAACTGCACCTGCAGGAAGACCTGACGCAGCGCCGGCTGGCCACGGGTCAGGCGCGAGATACGGGCCAGCTCCGCGTCCAGATCGAAGTCGCTCGCCCGACCACGCTCGAAGGCCGCCCGCGCGTTGGCCTTGCCACTCTCGGGCAGGCGCAGGCGCACGAACAGCTGCTCGAGGACCTGGCGCTCGTCGCCGCTGACCTGGCCATCGGCCTGGCACATGGCCCCCATGACCGCGAAGGTGGCGTCGAGAAACTGGCGCTGCATCTCGGCCAGCCCCCGTCCCATCATCAGCCCGCCCCGAAGGCGTCCGCCGAGCCACCAGCCGAGCCCCCCACCGATCAGCATTCCCAGGGGTCCGCCGATCATTAGTCCCAGTACTGCCCCGATCACGATGATGGTCAGCATGCCGTCCTCTCGATAGATTCGTTCCACGACGCCGTCTCAGCGCCCCGCTGGGGGAAGGATATCACCGCGCCCGGCATCGGTGCGAAGTGAGCGATTCAGCGCAACCGGCATCCGAGCGGGCCAGCCCCAATACTAGAACGCCCCCACCGTATCCGGTGAGGGCGTCAGCCTGACGGCCATGCCACATGCCTGGGCGGCCTAGCCTGCCAGGCGCGTCAGCCGGGCCTGGATCGCCGCCTCGATGCCCGCGGCGTCCAGGGCACAGTCACGCAGCAATTCGGCGGGCTTGCCGTGCTCGGCGAAGGCATCGGGCAAGCCGAGATTCAGCACCGCCACCGACTCGCCTTCGGCGGCCAGGGTCTCGAGCACCGCACTGCCGGCGCCACCGGCCACCACGTTTTCCTCCAGGGTCACCAGAAGGTCGTGGCCACGGGCCGCCTCGAGCACGGCGGTCACATCCAGCGGCTTCACGCTGCGCATGTTGATATGGGTGGCATCGAGGCGCTCGGCGACCTCGGCCGCCGCCGTATTGAGACTGCCAAAGGCCAGCAGGGCGACCTTGCTCCCCCGCCGCCGAGGCTCCGCCACGCCGATGGCCAGCGGCTCGAGGTGCACCGGAATATCGCAGCCCGGCCCGGTACCGCGCGGGTAGCGCACCGCCGCCGGGCCCGGATGGTAATAGGCCGCGGACAGCATCGCCCGGCACTCGGTCTCGTCGGCCGGGGCCAGTATCACCATGCCTGGCACGCAGCGCAGGAAGGACAGGTCCATGGCGCCATGGTGGGTGGGGCCATCCTCACCGACCAGGCCGGCACGGTCGATGGCGAAGGTCACATCGAGGCCCTGCACCGCGACGTCGTGAATCAGCTGATCATAGCCGCGCTGGAGGAAGGTCGAGTAGATCGCCACCACCGGCTTCATGCCCTCGCAGGCCATGCCCGCGGCCAGAGTGACCGCGTGCTGCTCGGCGATCGCCACATCGTAGTAGCGTTCGCTGTACTCCCGGGAGAAGCGCACCAGGTCCGAGCCCTCGCGCATGGCCGGGGTGACGCCGATCAGACGCTCGTCGGCGGCGGCCATGTCACAGATCCAGTCGCCGAATACGCTGCAGTATTTTTTCGGCTTAGGCAGTGACGACGGCACCGGCGCGGGCTTGGCCCTGGCCTCGTTCGGCGGCTCGAGCTTGGTGATGGCGTGATAGCCGATCGGATCGGACTCGGCGGGCAGAAAGCCCCGGCCCTTGCACGTCTTGACGTGCAGGAACTGCGGGCCGTCGAGATCCCGCATGCTGTCCAGCGCCTCGGTCAGGGCATCGAGGTCATGGCCGTCGATGGGGCCAACGTAGTTGAACCCCATTTCCTCGAACAGCGTCGCCGGGCTGACCATGCCCTTGACGTGCTCCTCGGTGCGCCGCGCGAGCTCCAGCGCCCCCGGCAGGTGCGACAGCACCTTCTTGCCGTTCTCGCGCATGCTGAGGTAGGGCTTGCTGACCAGGATGCGCGCCAGGTAGCTGGCCATGCCGCCTACATTTTCGGAGATCGACATCTCGTTGTCGTTGAGCACCACCAGCAGGTTGGCGTCGACGTGGCCGGCGTGGGCCAAAGCCTCGAAGGCCATGCCTGCGGTCAGGGCGCCGTCGCCGATCACCGCGCACACCCGGCGCTCGTCGCCCCGGGTGCGGGCGGCCAGCGCCATGCCCAGCGCCGCGGAGATCGAGGTGCTGGAATGGCCGACGCCGAAGGTGTCGTACTCCGATTCGGCGCGCCGCGGAAAGGCGGCCAGGCCGCCATAGCGGCGAATACTGGTCATGCTTTCACGGCGCCCGGTGAGAATCTTGTGCGGGTAGGCCTGATGCCCCACGTCCCAGACGACCCGGTCATGGGGCGTATGGAAGGCGTGGTGCAGCGCTACGGTGAGCTCGACGACGCCGAGTCCGGCGCCGAAGTGTCCCCCGGAAACCCCTACACTGTAGAGCAGGTAGGCCCGCAATTCGTCGGCCACCCGCTTCAACTGCGACGCCGACATCGCGCGCAGCCCGGCCGGCGTGTCCAGGGTATCGAGCAGCGGCGTGGCCGGCCGCTCGGTGGGAATGGTATCGAACAGCTTCATGGTGGCCCTGTGGTCGTCAGTGATCGCGCTCGATCATGTAGCGGGCAAGCTCGGCCAGCGGCGCGGCAGGCTCGCCCAGTGGCACGAGGGCGTTCAACGCCTCCTCGATCAGCGCGCCGGCCTTGCGCCGGGCCCCGTCCAGGCCGAGCAATGCCGGGTAGGTCGGTTTATCGCGGGCGGCATCGGCGCCGGAAGCCTTGCCCAGGGTGGCGGTATCGCCGGTCACATCCAGCACGTCGTCATGGACCTGGAAGGCCAGGCCCATGGCGGCGGCATAGGCATCCAGTGCGCCGAGTCTCGGATCATCCTCGGCCACCGCCACCAGGCCGCCCAGGCGCACCGCTGCGCGGATCAAGGCGCCGGTCTTGTGGCGATGCATGGTCTCCAGCGCCGCAAGGTCGGGGCGAATGCCGACGGCGGCCAGGTCCAGCGCCTGCCCCGCGGCCATGCCGTCGCGCCCGGAGGCCGTGGCCAGCGTCGTCACCAACGCCGCGAGCCGCGGCGCGCCGGAGGTGGCCAGGACCTCGAAGGCCAGGGTCTGCAGCGCGTCACCGGCAAGTATGGCCGAGGCCTCGTCGAAGGCTCGGTGCACCGTGGGCTCACCGCGACGCAGGTCGTCATCGTCCATCGCCGGCAAGTCATCGTGGACCAGGGAGTAGGCGTGAATCAGCTCGATGGCCGCGGCCGGGGCGTCCAGGGCGTCATCATCGGCGCCCAGGGCACGCCCGGCGGCGTAGACCAGCACCGGGCGCAGGCGCTTGCCGCCGACCAGCAGGCCATGACGCATCGCCGCCTCAAGGCGGGGCTCGACCGCGCGTCGATCGTCGAACAGCGCCGCCAGGCGCCGGTCGACGCGGGCTCGGTCGGCGGCCAGACGAGCCGCCAGTACGTCAGCGTTCACCGGCATCCTCCGTCGACGACGATGGTCCTGGCGCCTGAAAGGGCGACAGCGCCATGCCGCCGTCGGCGCCTTCGGTCAGGGTGCGCACCTTGAGTTCCGCCTCATCGAGGCGCCGCTGGGCGTCCCGGGTCAGCGCCACGCCCTGCTCGAACGCCTTGAGCGAATCTTCCAGCGCCAGATCGCCAGACTCCAGTCGGTCGACCAGGGTCTCGAGGCGCTGCATGGTCGCCGCGAAGTCATCCGTCTCGCGTTTCTTGTCCTGGGCTGTGTCCTGCGGAGCCATTCGCCCCCCTCGCTACGCTGACCGGTGGCTCGCCACCTTGGCGGTGGTGCGGGCTTGCGGTCGTGCCTGTTTATGCATTTGCGGGCGACAGTATACACGCTCTGCCCCGGGGGTCGTCTGCCCCAACGCCGCCCGCGTCTCCGACATGCACGACGCTCATGCTGCAGTGCAAGCATTTTCATCCTGAAAAGCGGCGTCTGTGGTACGCTATGGCCCCTGTTTCGAGCCGATTGTGCCGCCTTGCGCGGTGGGGCTCAGCGACACCCAGCCACCTCCCGACCACCACCCAAGCCACCGTTTGATGCACGGCTGCCGCCAACCAAGGGGTTGATTCGACCATGGCCAAAACGTCCCTGGACAAGAGCAAGATCAAGATCCTGCTGCTCGAGGGCGTCCACCAGAGCGCAGTGGACAACTTTCTCAACGCCGGTTACACCAACATCGAGCACGTGCCGACCTCCCTCGACGAGGCGACGCTGATCGAGAAGATCCGCGACGTCCACTTCGTCGGGCTACGCTCTCGCACCCAGCTCAATGAACGAGTGTTCGCGGCGGCCGAAAAACTGGTGGCGGTCGGCTGCTTCTGCATCGGCACCAACCAGGTCGACCTCAACGCCGCGCTGGCCCGTGGCATTCCTGTGTTCAACGCGCCCTTCTCCAACACCCGTTCGGTGGCCGAACTGGTGCTCGCCGAGGCCATCATGCTGCTGCGCGGTATCCCGGAGAAGAATGCCCGTGCCCATGAAGGTGGCTGGCTGAAGCACGCCAAGAACAGCCACGAGGCCCGCGGCAAGACCCTGGGTATCGTCGGCTACGGCAGCATCGGCTCACAGCTCTCGGTACTGGCCGAAGCGCTCGGCTTCGACGTCATCTACTACGACGTCATTACCAAGCTCGGCATGGGCAACGCCCGCCAGGTCGCCAGCCTCGAAGAGCTGCTGGCGCGATCCGATGTGGTCAGCCTGCACGTGCCGGACCTGCCCTCCACCCGCTGGCTGATGGGCGAAGAGCAGATCAGCCTGATGAAGCCCGGCGCCATCCTGATCAACGCCGCCCGCGGCACCGTGGTGGTCATCGAGGCCCTGGCCGAGGCGATCCAGGAAGGCCGCCTGAACGGTGCCGCCATCGACGTCTTCCCGGTCGAGCCCAAGGGCAGCAACGAGGAGTTTGTCAGCCCGCTGCGCGGCCTGGCCAATGTCATCCTGACCCCGCACATCGGCGGTTCGACCCTGGAAGCCCAGGAGAACATCGGCGTCGAGGTCTCCGAGAAGCTGATCACCTTCTCCGACAACGGCACCACCGTGACCTCGGTGAACTTCCCCGAAGTGGCCCTGCCCGCGCATCCGGACAAGCACCGCCTGCTGCACATCCACGAGAACGTGCCCGGCGTGCTGTCCGAGATCAACCGCGTGCTGTCGGAGAACGATATCAACATCTCGGGTCAGTACCTGCAGACCAACACCGAGGTCGGCTACGTCGTCATCGACGTCGACAAGGCCTATGGTGCCCAGGCGCTGGACGCGCTGCGTCAGGTCGACCACACCCTGCGCACTCGGGTGCTCTACTCCGAGACCAACTACCAGGGCTAGCCTCCGCCGCCGTGCCGGGCGCCTTGAGGGCTTGAGCTCCACTCCCGTGGAACCTTCCCAGGGCGAATCGCCGCCGCTTCCTTCGGGAATCGGCGGCGATTGTCGTTAGGCGGCTCAACTTCTCGCCCCGAGCGGGCTATGCTTGAGGGTCCGGCCCGATTCGCGCCGGGGCCGTCGCAGCGTCCGGGGCGGTTGGCCGCACCTTCGCCCTCGCTCAGATCGCCGGGCTGGATCGCCGGGCTAGATCCCCGAGCCATGCCTCGGCGTCACCGCTCAACGACGACGCCAGCGCGTCGACACACGCTTAGCTCACTACACTCGCAAGGATGCCGCAATGCCGACCGGACTGGCCTATTTCATCGTTATCCTGGTGTGGGCTTCCACCCCGTTGGGGATCAAGTGGAGCGCGGAGGCCGGCGCCCCGGTTGGCAGCGTGATGCTGCGCATGGGCCTGGCGCTGGCCGCCGGCGCGCTGATTCTGCTGATACTGCGCCGCCCGCCGCGCCTGGATCGTCGTGCGCTGATCAGCTATGGCGCCGCGGTGCCCGGTGTCTTCGGTGCCATGGCACTGAGCTACCACGCCTCACAGTTCCTGCCCTCCGGCATCCTGTCGGTGATCTTCGGCATGGCCCCGCTGATCTCGGGGCTGATTCTCCAGGCTCTGCCCGGCGCCGTCAGGCTACGCCGCTGGCACTGGATCGGCTGCGCCCTCGGCGTCGCGGGTCTCGGCGTGGTGTTCGCCGACAGCCTGGCCCTCGGCGGTAGCGACCAGCTCCTGGCCCTGGCCATGATGCTCGCCGCGGTGACGCTCTTCAGTGGCAGCGGCATCGCCGTGCAGCGCGTCGCCGCCGGCCTGCCGCCGCTGACCCAGACGGTGGGCGCACTCGCCATGTCGATGCCGTGCTTCCTGCTCCTGTGGCTGACCAGCGGCGAGCCGTTGGCGATACCGCTGTCTCCCCGCGGCCTGTGGGCGGTGCTCTACCTGGCCCTGTTCGGCTCCCTGATCGGCTTTCTTTGTTACTACCTGATCCTGTCACGCCTGCACGCCGCTACCGTTGCGCTGGTCACCCTCATCACCCCGGTGCTGGCCCTGACCCTGGGCATGCTGCTCAACCAGGAAACGCCGTCGAACTCGATGCTGGCCGGCGCCGGCCTCATTCTCATCGCCCTGGGGGCCTATCTGTTCGGCGACCGGCTCAGCCGACGCAAGGCACGGCTGGCGGCGCTAGACGAGCAATCCCAACCCTGAGCGATCGTCGTCGCGACGGGGTGCTTGACATCTCGTCGTCGCCCTCGCATTTTGTACACAATAACGACATCTTATTGCGCACCAGTTCGGTACACAGCTAGGCGGCGAGGCACCGCATCGGTGCGTCCGTCGCCGCCCTGAAGGCACCTGAACCAGGTATCCGCCAATGCGTCACGCTGGCAGGTCACGATGCTTGGGTAACCCTTCGCCCCCGCGAAGCCACCCAGGAGGACACCATGTCCCACGCAGCCTCATCCATGAGTCCCGACCAAGCCTCATCCATGAGCCCCGACCAAGCCTCATCCATGAGCCCCGACCAAGCCACGCTGTGGATTCGTCAGCCGCTCGCCGTCAGCGACCCCGACGCCGCGGGTGGCATCGTGATTCGTGGCGACCGCATCGTCGAGGCCGTGGCCGCCGGCGCTTCCCCCACTGTCGCCATCGACCGCACCTTCGACGCGTCGCGTCATGTGCTGATGCCCGGCCTGGTCAACACCCACCATCACTTCTATCAGACCCTGACGCGCGCTTACTCGCCGGCGCTCAACAAGGAGCTGTTTCCGTGGCTGACCACGCTCTACGACGTCTGGGCGAACCTCACCGAGGACCAGCTGGCGCTGGCCAGCGAGCTGGCCATGGTCGAGCTGCTGATGAGCGGCTGCACGACCGTGGCCGACCATCACTATGTGTTTTCCGGCGCGCTCGAGAGCGCCATCGACGTCCAGGTCGAAACCGCCAGGCGGCTCAAGGTGCGGGCGGCCCTGACCCGCGGCTCGATGAGCGTCGGGCGGGACGACGGCGGCCTGCCGCCGCAGTCGGTGGTGCAGGATGAGGCCACCATCCTCGACGAGAGCGCACGCCTGATCGATGCCTATCACCAGCGCGGTGAAGGCGCGATGGTGACCCTGGCGCTGGCGCCCTGCTCGCCGTTTTCGGTCAGCCGCGAGCTGATGCAGGAAAGCGCGCGCCTGGCCGAGGAAAAGGACGTGCGCCTGCACACCCACCTGGCCGAGACCGAGGATGAGACCGCGTACTGTCAGAAGCTCTTCGGCATGCGCCCGCTGGACTATCTGGAGGCCACCGGCTGGCTGTCGAATCGCACCTGGCTTGCCCACGGCATCCACTTCAACGACGACGAAGTCACGCGGCTTGGCCGCGCCGGCACCGGCATCGCCCACTGCCCGTCATCCAACATGGTGCTGGGCTCCGGCATGTGCCGCACCCTGGAACTCGAAGCCGCCGGCTGCCCGGTGGGCCTGGCGGTGGATGGTTCGGCCTCCGCCGATCATTCGAATCTGGCCGAGGAGATGCGCCAGGCCATGCTGCTCGGCCGACTGCGCTACTCGCCGAGCCAGGTCACCCACCAGCACGTCATTCGCTGGGCCACCGAAGGCTCCGCCGGGTGCCTCGGGCGCAGCGATATCGGCGGCCTGAAGCCCGGCCAGCAGGCAGATATCGCCCTGTTCAAGCTCGATGAGGCGCGCTTCTCCGGCGCCGAGAACCCGCTTGCCGCCCTGCTGCTGTGCGGCGCCCACCGCGCCGACCGGGTGATGGTCGCCGGCGACTGGCGGGTGGTGGATGGACAACCACAGGGCGTCGATCTCGATGCCCTGCTGGCACGCCACGACCAGGCGGCACGAACCCTGCGCTCGGCGCTGTAACCCTGTAGCCCTCACGGCCGCGTGGCCCGAACCCGCCTCGTTCAAGCCACACCGGCCCTTCATCATCGCCACCGGAAACACAAGCAACCGGCAGCAATCGCAAGGGGCCTGACGACACGGCAGCACAACACCCGCCGCAAGGCGGTCGAAAACAACACGCAAACGGTCACCGTGGCCACTGGAGCCAGGGCTGGAACGCCCACCCTGGCACATGGCTCGGTCTCCGGGGTTTCTACGCTAAAGAGCAACAACGACAACGACGACAGGAGAACCCACCCCATGCCAAACCACGAGTCGACCGCAGACAGCCCGGCAAGCCGGGCGGTGCGCAGCACCCACGACGTCAACGCGATGCCGCCCCTGGCGCGGGCCATTCCGCTGGGACTGCAGCACGTACTGGCGATGTTTGTCGGCAACGTGACGGTACCGATCATCATCGCCGGGGCCGCCGACCTACCGCCGGACCAGACCGCCTTCATGATCCAGGCTGCGATGTTCGTCGCCGGCGTCGCAACGCTGGTCCAGTCCCTGGGCCTCGGTCCCATCGGCGCTCGCCTGCCCATCGTCATGGGCACCAGCTTCGGTTTCGTGCCGGTGCTGATCCCCATCGCCGTCGGCATGGGGCTTCCCGCCGCCCTCGGGGCCGCGCTCTGCGGCGGTATCGCCATGGCCATCGTCGGGCTGTTCCTGCCGGTCTTCCGCTTCCTGTTTCCGCCGGTGGTCACCGGCACCTTCGTGGTCATGCTCGGCACCCTGCTGATGCCGGTCGGCTTCGCCTACTGGGGAGGTGGCTTCGGCGCAGAAGACTTCGGGGCCACCCATCACCTGCTGCTCGGCGCGTTGGTGCTGGTCGTCACCCTCGGCCTGCACCAGTACGGGCGCGGCATCTGGTCCGAGGCGGCACCGCTGATCGGCCTGATGATCGGCTACGTCACCGCCACCCTGTTCGGCTACATCAACTTCGCCACCATCGGCAGCGCCGACTGGCTGTCGCTGCCGGTGCCGCTGACCATCGGCCTGGAATTCCACCTCGCCGCCATTCTACCGGTGGTGCTGCTGGCCATCGTCACCTGCGCCGAGTCGATCGGCGACATCGTCGGCACCACCGCCGGTGGCCTGGACCGTGAACCCACCGCCAAGGAACTGTCTGGCGGGGTCATGGCCGACGGCCTGTCCAGCGTCTTCGCCGCCATCTTCAACGCCTTCCCCCAGATCAGCTTCAGTCAGAACGTCGGCATGGTGGCCCTGACCGGTGTCGTCAGCCGCTATGTGGTCGCCATCGGCGGCGCCTTCCTGCTGCTGGCTGGCCTGGTGCCGAAGCTCGGCGCGATCATCTCGAGCATCCCCAACTCGGTGCTCGGCGGCGCGGTACTGATCATGTTCGGCATGATCGCCAGCGCCGGCATCAAGATGCTGTCCCACATCGACTTCAACAAGCGCAACATGGTGATCATCGGCATCTCGCTGTCTGCCGCCGTCGGCCTGCCGGCTCAGGAAGGGCTGTACAGCAATCTCGGCGAGAACCTGCAGTCGATCATCGAATCGGGCCTGATCCCCGGCGCGCTGTTCGCCATCGTGCTGAATCTGGTGCTGCCGAAGGCCGACCGCACCTTCCGCGATAACGTATAGACCGCATAGGCTGGACGTTCTACGCCGCTAGGCGAACGACCCAGCGAGCACCGCCCTACCCGACCAGAGCCCGCCCCAGTCACCGCACCGGGGCGGGCTCTGGTATCAGGACAGCCTACTGGCAGGTGACATCCTGGTAGCGATGGCGCCGGTAGACGCTGACCCGGCGACGATGAAACTCGGCCTCGCCTTCGAACAGGAAGCCGATCTTCTCAAGTACGCGCCAGGAGGCGATATTGCCGGGTTCGACCACGGCGACCAGAGACGTCAACGAGGTCGCGGAAAAGGCATAGGCGGTCACCGCGCCGGCCACCTCGGTGGCGATGCCCCGGCTCCAGTGACGCACCGCGAAGCGATAGCCAAGCGACATTTCTTCGTCGCCGCCGACCCGCTCGGGGCCAATACCACAGAACCCCATCAGCGACAGCGACACCGGGTGGACCACCGCCCAGGGGCCATAGCCAAAGCGCTCGTAAATCGCCAGGCACTCCTCGACGAAGGCCGACGTGGCGACCTCGTCGCAGGGGCCGCGTAGGGAATACCGCATCACCCGGCGGTCAGACAGGATGGCGCACAGCGCGGGCACATCGTCGCGCTGCAAGCGACGCAGCCGAGTGCGTCGCGTAGCGAGCACCTCCCCAGGAAGGCGCAACGGCGCAGAGCCGCCATGATCCATGCTTTCCTCCTGACGTTCAGGCCTTCCGGCGCTCCGACCACGCCGCCTCATGCATATCGTGACGTCAGTATCGAAGCCAGGGCAACCATAGCGCCAGCGCTACATCATTGCGCCCACTCGCTTTCCTGCCACCGCAGCCTCTTCCGGGGTCGAGGTCGAGGTCGAGGTCGAGGTCGAGGTTCCCGAGCACGCGTTCTCCTCTACAATTCCAATGCTCCAATGCGGCCCTCGACAGCCAGCAACAGGCTCAGCAGGAAAAAACGCGAACAGGCGCTCTCCACCAGCTCTTCGCCGCCACGAGTGCGATAACGCATGCCGGCAAATACGCCTGCCAGATCGCCTTCTGAAACGAAATACCGACTACGCACCACCGCCGCCAAGATGCTCTCGGCCCGCGTCCTTCAAACACCCGACTGACCCGGCTGGTTGGCCATCCCAAGCATGGCAATGGCCGCGATGATGGCGGCACAGGGGTCCTTTCCGTCGCGATGCCGCCCTTGTTGACTGTCAGGAATCGGCGGAGTGCGTGATATCGACCAATACTCGCACCCTCGCCGAGCATCGCCCAGAAATGGCTCGCCATTGAGCTCGGCGGCCTGCACCAACGCCAGCATTATCCCTACTCCCGCTTCGTCTACGAGCAGATCACCGGCTTCGTGACGGGGACAACTGACGATACCGGTGGCTTTGCGTATCGAGCGTACGGTCCCGGCAAGGGATCCTCGACTCGTTCTCGTCCCCCTTTGGTCGCAGAGGGGGACGAAAACACCGCCGCTCGCGCTAGGCTTGCGTCGTTCGCCCATGATGGAGAGACGCCATGTCCCGCCCCCAGCCCGCTGCAGCGGCCACCGCCGCCGAGCCAGATGCGCCTATCGAGCGAGTCGAGGACCGCGGCATCGTCACTCTCGTGCTTAATCGTCCGGCGAGCTTCAACGCGCTCTCCGACGAAATGCTCGACGCCCTCGACGCTGCTTTGGAGACCCTCGCCGACGAACCGCACCTGCACGCGCTGGTCATCGCCGCCAAGGGACGCGCCTTCTGCGCCGGCCACGACCTCAAGCAAATGCGCGCCCTCGGCGATGAAGACGACTATCGCGCCCTGTTCACCCGCTGCAGCCGGTTGATGCAGCGCCTCCAGGACTTTCCGGTACCGGTCATCGCCCGGGTCCAGGGCCTCGCCACCGCGGCAGGCTGCCAGCTGGTCGCGAGCTGCGACATGGCGGTGGCGGCCAGCTCAGCACGCTTCGCGGTGTCTGGCATCAATGTCGGCCTGTTCTGCTCGACCCCGGCGGTGGCGCTGTCACGCACCATCGCACCCAAGCACGCCGCCGAGATGCTCTTCAGCGGTGAGTTCATCGACGCCGAGCAGGCCCGAGACTGGGGGCTGATCAACCGTGTCGCCGACGATGATGCCCTCGACGCCACCCTCGAGACCCTGCTCGACAGCCTGCGTGCCAAGAGCCAGGTGGCCCTGCGGACCGGCAAGGCCATGCTCGGCCGCCAGCGCAGCCTGCCGCTGGGCCAGGCCTACGCCTTCGCCAGCGAAGTCATGGCTGCCAACATGATGGCTGAGGACGCGGCCGAGGGCATCGATGCCTTTATCGCCAAGCGCAAGCCCGAGTGGAAACACCGCTAGGAAACAAGCGAGCCCGACCAGAACGAGACAGCGAGAGGCGACTCGGCGCGGTCCGACACGCCAGGCCAGTGCCTGGCTCAGCCCCCACGGCGGCCACCTGAGCGCCGCCATGGGGTCCAAAAAGGGCGTTGAATCGCCTCACGAAAGCATCCATGGAATGGTTTTCCGAAAACGCGACAGCGCAGCGACCAACGGGTATGCTAAAGGCTTTAGACCAGCACCAGGAGACGCACAGGTGACGGAAGTCAAACGCAGGACGGCGGGACGCCCGGCAACGGGTAAGGCCAGCGGTGGGCACAGCCAGTCGCTGGTGAGAGGGCTCAACCTGCTCGAGCGCCTGTCCGCCCACCCCGAAGGGCTGGCTCTGTCCGACATCGCCGAACAAGCCGACCTGGCGCCGTCGACCACCCATCGGCTGCTGCAGGCCCTGCAAAGCCAGGGCTTCATTACCCAGGACGACGACATCGGCGTGTGGAAGATCGACGTCAAGACCTTCCGCATCGGCAACAGCTTCCTCGAGGCCCGCGACTTCGTCGCCGCCAGCCGCCCGTACCTGCGCCGTTTGACCTACCTGACCGGTGAAACCGCCAACCTCGGCGTGCGCGACGGTGCCACGGCGGTATTCCTGGCCCAGAGCGAGTCACCGCAGATGATGCGCATGATCACTCGCCTTGGCTCACGTGCGCCGCTGCACGCCTCCGGCGTCGGCAAGGCACTGATGGCCTGGCTGCCCGACGATGAGCTCGATCGGGTACTGGCCGAGCGTGGCCTGGAGCGGGTCACGGAGAACACCCTGTCCACCCCCGCCGACCTGCGCCGCGCCATGGCCGAGATCCGCCAGCGCGGCTATGCCTGCGACATCGAAGAGCACGCCATCGGCCTGCACTGCGTCGCCGCCTGCCTTCACGACGAACTCGGCACCCCACTCGGGGCCATCTCGGTGTCGGGACCCGTGGCGCGCATCCCCGACGCCCGACTCGCCGAGCTCGGCGAGCTCATCCGCGAGACCGCTGCCGAGATCACCGCCTTGATGGGTGGCAAGGTGCCCAGCGCCGCCGACTTTCAGCCCTGAGCCCATGCAACCGCGAAGCGACAGCCACACCACAGCGGTGGCAGAGTCCGAGGAGCCGACCATGACTGACGCCTGGCGCAGCTACAAGAGCGCTCCTCCCGCCGGTACGCGCGTGGTGCCGGCCGATGCCCTGGTATCCGGCGCGAGCCACTGCACCACCGTGGTGACCGAGAACGGACGTTTTCCGCTGGTACTGGTGCGTAGCGACGCCGACACCCTGCATGCCTACGTCAACGCCTGCCCACATCAGTACCTGCCGCTGGACAGCCGCGGTAGCAACATCTTAAGCCGCGATGGTGGCCTGCTGATCTGCTCCGCTCACCAGGCCACGTTCCGCACCGATACCGGCGAAGGCGTCTCCGGACCCGGCCAGGGCGAAGCCCTCGACCCGGTGCCACTGGTGGAAGTCGAGGGCTGGTGGGTGATCGGGGAATGAGCCTGCCGACGGCATCCATCGGCTAAAAATGATGGACTACGCAACACATGGACTACGCCACGACGATCAAGGACTGGATACGTAGCGACGAGGAAAGCATGCGAGCGCTGCAGCTGGCATCGGCGCTGCGGCTCGACGACTGGTGCATCGCGGCAGGATTCGTGCGCAACCTGGTCTGGGACAAGCTCCACGAGAAAGCCGAGCGCACCCCTCTCACGGACATTGACCTGATCTACTTCGACCCTTTCGAGCCCCGTCGGGCGAAAGACGAGGCCCTCGAACGGGTCCTGAAGCAGCGGTCACGCCTGCCGTGGTCGGTCAAAAACCAGGCGCGGATGCATATCCGCAACCATGACGCCCCCTACACCTCGACCCTTCACGCCATGAGCTACTGGGTGGAACTGGAAACCGCCATTGGCGTCAGGCTCTCCCACGACCACAGCATCGAACTGCTCGCGCCTTTCGGGCTAGCACGGCTTTTCGCCTGCACGATGACACTCAACCCGAAGAGCGGCAAGGCTGATGCCTTCCAGCGCAGGATCGCGGACAAGAACTGGCTATCCCAGTGGCCCGCGCTAAGGATCAATAACAGCCTCAGCCGGGACTGACGCCGCTGGACATGGCCGAAAAGACGGCACTTCTTGCAGGCGACGAGTAAATGTCGCGGCTATCTGTCACCGTCGAGCTCGGCTGTGCCAGGGGTCTCCATGGGGTCGCCGGAGCGATCCTGCGACCAGTCGTCGTGGGTCTTCTCCAGGCGTTCGAGCTGTCGCTCGAGCTTGCCCATCACGTTCATCAGGTCGCGATACTCGCCGCCGCTCAGCGTCGCCACCAGTTCCGCCTCCCACTGCTGGGCTTCGGGAATCAGCTTGGACAGCAGCGCCTGGCCAGCCGGGGTCAGGCGCAGGTCATGCACGCGCTGATCGCGGCTGGACGGCCGACGCAGAATCAGCCCGCGATCCTCCAGGGACTGCACCGCCCGAGAAATGCGCGCCTTGTCCATGCGCGTGGCCTGGCAGATCTGCTTGGCGGTGAGTTCATCGAGATGGCTGAGCCAGGCGAGCACTCGCCACTGGGCGATATTGAGGTCGTAGCGCTCGGCATACAGCCGCGCCAGGGCCTGACTGAGGCGATCCGCCAGGCTGTTGAGCCGGTACGGCAGGAACTGCTGCAGGTCGAGTTCCGGCTTGGCAGCGGGCGTGGCATCGTGCTCGAGGTTGGCCATGGCGTTGACACTCCGTCCCTAATAGAGCAGTTCTGGAAGGAACAGCACAATACCCGGGAACACCAGCACCAGCAACGCCCGTACCATACCCGCCACCCAGAACGGCGTGACGCCGCGGAAGATCGTACCGGTCGCGAGATCCGGCAATACGGCCCTCAACACGAACACGTTCATGCCCACCGGCGGAGTGATCAAGCTGATCTCGATCACGATGACCACCAGGATGCCGAACCACACCAGGTCGAAGCCGAGCCCCGCCACCACCGGAAAGAACACCGGCACCGTGAGCAGCAGCATCGACATGCTCTCGAACACGCAGCCGAGCAGGACGTAAATGGCCAGGATCACCAGGATGACCAGAAACGGCGCCATCTCTAGCCCGTTGACGAAACCCAGCAGGTCGCTCGGCAACCCCGCCCGGTTGATGAAGTTGGCGAAGATCAGCGCCGTCAGCACCACGGCGAACAGCATGGCCGTGGTGCGGGCGCTGTCCATCAGCACTTCCATCAATAGCGTGAACGACAGCGCACGCCGCATCAGGGCGATGACGAAGGCCCCCATGGCGCCGATGCCGGCCGCCTCGGTCGGGGTGAAGACGCCAAGGTAAATCCCGCCGATGACCAGCACGAACAGCGCCAGGGTACTGCCGACGCTCTTCAGGGCATCGATACGTTCGCTCCAGGGCACCCGCTCGCCGGCAGGGCCGGCCTCGGGGTCGCGCCACATCACCCACTTGACCGCGACCAGATAGAGCACGATGCCGAGCATGCCGGGAATGAAGCCGGCGGCGAACAGCTCGCGAATGCTGGTCTCGGTCAGAATGCCGTAGATCACCAGCATCACGCTAGGGGGAATCAGGATACCGAGGGTGCCGCCGGCGGCGATGGAAGCACTGGCCAGACTATCCTTGTAGCCGTACTTGCGCATCTGGGGCATCGCCACCCGGCCCATGGTCGCAGCGGTGGCAAGGCTCGAGCCGCAGATGGCACTGAAGCCGCCGCAGGCGACGATGGTGGCCATGGCCTGGCCGCCCTTGCGATGCCCAAGAAAGCCGTTGGAGGCCCGAAACAGCGCGTCAGAGAGCCCCGCCCGGGAGACGAAGTTGCCCATCAGGATGAACAGCGGAATCACCGACAGCCCATAGTCCATGGCGGTGTCGACCACCCGTCGTGCGGCCATGGATTCGGCGGCCATCGGGTTGCCGGTCAAGAAATAGAAGCCGACGGTGCCGACGATGCCCATGGCAAACGCCAGCGGCACCCTCAGAAAGGCCAGGGCCAACAGAGCGGCAAAACCGTAAAGAGACTCAATCATGCGGCTCTCCCGGGGTGGCCGTGGACGGTGACGGCGGGCGGGCCACGCTCAAGGGGCCACCGCGGGGAATCACCCCGACGCCCTCGAGCAGGTAACCAAGGCCGCGCAGGGCCGCCAGCACCGCGGAAACAAACAGCATCGCCGCGATCAGGTAGATCAGATAGCCGATCGGAAGGCGCAGGAACTCGGTGACATCGCCCCACTCCAGCGAGCGCACGCCGAGCGCCCAGACACGGCCGGCAACGATCCACAGCGCCGCGGCCACCAACAGGTTGATGGCGAGCTGACGCAGCCACACCCAGCGCGCGGGAAACACCGTATCCAGCAGGTCGACGCTGACGTGTTCCTCGCGCCAGCTCACCACCGGCATGGCCAGGAAGACCACCGCCGCCAGCATCAGCTGGGTCAACTCGACGCTGCCGGTGAGCGGCGAATTGAAGAAGAAGCGCCCCACGACATCGACCGTGGTGACGGCCATCAAGGCGAACAGAATGACGCCGGCCATGGACTCGAGCGTCAACTGGACGCCCTTGTCCAGGCGCCGGGCCAGGCTCGGCCTGGATGACGGCCCCTGGCCCGAGGGAGTAGAGGAAGAATGAGACACGCCGCCCTCCGCCTTATTCGCCGACAACGCGCGTCGCGATGCTGTCGTCGCCATCGGCCACGGCAAGCTGCTCACGGAAGAAATCGAGGGCCTCGCGGGCGTCGAGATCACCGTTGGAGACCTTGTCGGCCCATTCGACGATCAGCTCCTCGTTGACCGCCTTGAGCATCGCGATGTCCTCGGCGCTGGCTTGGGTGAAGGTGTGGCCCATCTCCTTGGCGAACTCGACGCCGCGCTCGTCGGACACATCCATCATGTAGCCGAACAGGCGCGACAGGGACTCCCCCGAGACCGACTCGATGGCGGCCTTGTCGTCGGCGGAAACGCGATCCCAGAAGTACGGATTGACGACGATCGCGAAGCTGCCGCGATAGAAGCCGCCGTCCACGGTCAGGGTGTAGGGCGCGACCTCGGCCACCCGGAAGCTGCGCAGGCCCTCGAGGGTCAGCATGGCGCCATCGATGACCCCTTGGGAGGCGGACTCGTAGACACCGGTAGGCGGCAGCGCCACACCCGTCACGCCGATGGCGCTGGCCAGGTCACTCATCACGCCGCCCCCCACCCGCAGACGACGGCCGTCGAGATCGGCGAAGGTCTCGGCCTTCTCGGCGGTGAATATCTGTCCCGGGCCATGCACCCCCACGGCCATGACATCGACGCCGCGGTGCTCACTGGCCTGGGCGAGATAGTCCTGATAGGTACGCCAATACGCCGCCGAAGCGGTCTCCGAGGAGAACGGCTCGAAGGTCGGAAACTCGGCCAGTTGGGTCAGCTCGAAGCGCCCCGCCATATGTCCATGGAAGATCCAGCTGGCATCCGCCACGCCATCGGCCACCAGCGCCATCTGGGCGGCGGGCGGCCCCAGGTCGTGAACCACCTCCAGGGTCACGCGGCCCTCGGTGGCATCCTCGATCCAGGCCTTCCAGGTCGGCCAGACGATAGTGTTGATGCCATGGTTGGGGCCACCCCAACTGCTGACGGTCAGGGTCTCGGCGGCCTGGGCCTGGCTCGGGGCAGCCAGGGTCAGGGTCGTGAGTGCAGCACCGACCAGGGCGTGGGCGGTCTTCATGGGCGTTTCTCCGTCGTCACGGGGCGGCAACAGCCGCCGTTATCATTGTCGTTAGCGCAGCGAGGGCGATGACGGCGGCGGGCGACTCGCTATCGGACGCCATACGGCCCGAGAAGCCACCACAAACGCCTAGGTCACACCTGCGCCTCGCGAGCGGTCAGGGTGGCTCAACCTTGCCTGCTGATTAGTCTCCCTGGCAACTAAACGAGCGACGCGACACGCTTAGACATAGGTCTATAAATCTTTCATCCAGATGATTAACAAAGAATATTTTTAACCATAAATCCCGCTCCACCTTGATATACGTCCTTGCATTCTGGACTTTTTGTTGCAAAAGAAACTATTGTTCTGCGCAACGGCCCTCCGCGCTCCCGCCATCGACCGAGCATAGATGCGGCGGGCGCAGGCGGCGCGACTCACCCATGCTGAAACTATCGAAAGCCCCATTCGCCCAGCGAGGCACGCCATCAAGCCGCGAACGCGTGCCCTCAGGGAGGTAGTGTCCATGCCCCACCAGCACCGAGCCTGCATGTCGAACGATTCTGCCCATGCCCATATCCTGGTCGTCGAGGATGATCCCACCTCTCGCCACCTGCTGGTCGGCTACTTCGAGAAGGCCGGTTATCGCGTCAGCGCCCGCGACAGCGCCGATGAGCTGGAGCCCCTGATTCACGATACCGGCGTCGATCTGGTGCTGCTCGATATCGGCCTGCCCGGCCGCGACGGCCTCAGCGTGACCCGAGAGCTGCGCGCGCAGTCGCGTATCGGCATCATCCTGGTGACCGGCGCAGGCGACGACATCGACCGCATCGTCGGCCTGGAGATGGGCGCCGATGACTACGTCACCAAGCCCTTCAACCCCCGCGAACTGCTGGTCAGGGTCAAGAATCTGCTGTGGCGGGTGCTCGCCGAGGATGCCGGCCAGTCGTCGGCTGATGCCTCGCTGTGGCGCTTCGAGGGCTGGTCGCTCAAGGCCCGCAAGCGTGAACTGACCGGCCCCGACCAGCATAGCCATCGCCTCCCCGAGGGTGAGTTCAAGCTGTTGCTGGCGCTCCTCTCCCACCCCGGGCAGGTGCTGTCACGCGACCAGTTGATGGACGCCATTCGTCAGCGCGAATGGACCCCCAATGACCGCACCATCGATGTGCTGATCGGTCGCCTGCGGCGCAAGCTTCAGGACCCCTCCCACGACCCTCGCCTGATCCTGACCGCCCATGGCGCAGGCTACGTCTTCGCCGGTGAGCTGAGCTGCTCATGATCGCCTGGGGCTACCGCATCGAACAGACGCTGTCGCCCGGTCCCCACTGCCGCGTCCTGCGGGCACGCCGCCTCGACGATGAGCGCCAAGTGATCATCAAGCACTGGCCGGCGGCGACGCCCAGGGCGGTGCTGGAAGCGGCGCTAAACGAGCAGCGCCTGCTCGCGACGCTGCACCTGCCGGGTGTCATTCGCCTACGCGATAGCCATGCCGTCGACGATGGCCTGATCAGCGTCTTCGATGACACCGCCAGTGTGCCCCTGCGCCAATCGATCGCCTCGCCACCGCCGCCGTGGGCCGACTGGCTGGCCCCGGCCATTGCCCTGGCCGAACTGCTCGGGCGCCTGCATGACGCCGGTGTTATCCACAAGCAGATCACCCCAGACCATCTGTTGATACATCCCGAGTGCGGCGAACCGACCCTGATCGACTTCACCCAGGCGTCACGCCTGGGACGTGAAGAGGCCGAAGCGCCTCGACCGATGGCACTTGAGTCACCCTACCTTGCCCCCGAGCAGACCGGCCGCATCCACCGCAGCATCGACTATCGCAGCGACTACTATGGGCTCGGCGCCACCCTCTACGAGGTGCTGACCGGTCAGACGCCCTTCGCCGGCGAGGCCGGGGCTGCGCTCACCCACAGCCAGATCGCCAAGCCGCCGATACCCGCCAGGCGCCTGCGTCCGGCGCTGCCAGAGATGGTCTCGCGGCTAATCGACAAGCTGTTGGCCAAGGACGCCAGCGAGCGCTACCAGTCCAGCGCCGGCCTGGTTCACGACCTGCGCCACTGCCAGCGGAGCGTTCTCGAGCTCGGCTACGTGCCGAGCTTTCGCCTCGGCCGAGAAGATCGCTCACCGCACTTCCGGCTGCCCCA
>Ga0114954_1000042_pt1 | contig 47220 bp, 41 predicted proteins | sample Porto_4metaG_FD_87299 | JGI IMG/M metagenome (GOLD analysis project Ga0114954, IMG submission 87299) | Marine algal microbial communities from Porto, Portugal - Porto_4 metaG | ecosystem: Host-associated > Algae > Red algae > Unclassified | place: Portugal: Porto | collected 2015-02-02
TAAATGATTGTTCCTTTTTAGAAAATAGAAGGTATAGTAAAATTTCAGCGCCAAGTATAATAAGTAAAACAGGCCACCATGCTGTTAATGTATCCAATACTTGGGTGCCTTTAATGACTGAAAATAGTAAGAAGCAACCTAATGTAATAATGGAAAGCCCCATTGAGAATGTTCCAACGCGCCATGTTCTCATTCGTTTGTACCACCTTTATTTTCTTTATTTCCAAGTAACAATTTAAAGCCGCCGCCAATTAAAAGGAGAGCAACGATAGACGTTTGGAAATAGCGATAATATAGTTCGCTAAGATGAATATTAAATATAGTTGCAAAATAGTCATTCAAAATAGGAAGGACTGTTTGATCTAATAAATAATAACCACCTAATACAATTAATCCGATACCGATCCATCTTTGATGATTTATAAAATAATCTATGATAGGTTCGTCATTAACACGTTCTTTTCCGTATTTTGCAGTTTGCTGTAACGCATCAAAAAAGCTATAGAACCAAATGATTGGTACTAAAAATAAAAACGCAGAAAGTCTTAATAAGTCGAGCAAATAAATGGATAGTAAAAAGGCTGCCATAAGCTGAAGACCACGGCGCTGTAAGCCTAAATACATATGTCCTGCTCCAGGAAACATCGCTAAAATGGAAGCGAATGTTTTATTTTTCTTTCCTTGTTCTCGGTGCTCTTCAAACTCTTCAAAAATAGTACGGTCATCTAGTTGCTCTCCGCGTTCTTTTTTCTGTAGTTGTTGAACAACATCGAAGAAATTATAAATCCATAAAACAGGTAACGTCACGAGAAAGATAAGGAAACTTTCTTGAGATGTTAAAAGGGCAACGAAAATGATCATACTTCCGATTCCTGTACAAGCTACTAAAAATGTAAGGCCACGTTGCATAAGTCCTAATTGAAAATGACCAAGTCCAGGGATAATTGATAGAAGAATGATATAAAATCGTTCGCTCTCTTTAGAGGACTCTGTAAATTCTCCGGCCGCTTGTTTTTTCGATTGATTAATAATAGTGATAACTAAATCTAATAAATTGATCGCCCATAACACGACTAGTAAAAATAGAGAAAGAAAAGCAATATCACGCTCTCCTAATGCTATTGTGCAAAATGCTGCAAAGATAAATAGAAATACAGCCCCTCCGCTATATAAAATAAATCGTCCAAACTTCTTTAAATATAAATGTCCAAGCCCAGGAATTAGCCCTAATACAAGTGCTAAAAAGGGGTTTTTATTCATGCTTTGAACCTCCGTCCTTTGTTGATGTGTCTACCGATTTGTTTACAATTTGTTGTGAGATAGAAGACTCGTTATGTTTTGAAGATTTCTCGAAATTTGATGTCGCTGTAAAAATATATTGGAATAAACCACTTACCATAAAAATAATTGTAGCCGCAGTCGCAATTATGTAGTGAATAATTGTGCGTTTTAGTGAGTTTGTTTTTATATATTCATTAGACTGTAGTGTTTCAAAATTAATTTGCGTCATAACTTCGTTCGTAAATGAATCATCATTTATCATTGGAAGGTTTTCATGTTGTTCATCAATACTTTCCATATAAAGTGCTAAACAATAATCACATTCAAAAAGATGTTCTTCCATAGATTCACGTTCATTGCTTTCTATAAAATCTAATGTATAATTGCGCCAATCTTCTTTTGAATAATGCATCATAGAAACTCTTCCTCCTTCCAATGTTTTTTAATCCATTTTCTTGCCCGATACAGTTTCATTTCGACTGTTTTCACTTCGATGTTTTCCTGCAAAGCAATTTCTTGATAACTTTTTTCTTCTAAATAATGCGAGAGAACGACATCACGGTAATTTTCAGGAAGTTCTCTTAGTTTTTGAGCAATGAGTAATTTTTGCTCTTTCGTCAATAGTAAAGCTTCAATGTTATGAGAGGATTTTATATTTTCCTCAGTTTCTTTACATAAGGAGAGTTCTTCGTGTTCTCTAGCTTTCTTCCTTTTATAATCAATAGCGTGATTGGTGGCAATACGCGCCATCCACGTTTTTAATCCGCGAAATTGATAATTTGGGAGAGAGGCGTGAATTTTTACGAATACTTCTTGTGTAACATCTTTCGCATCTTCTTCATGTCTTAAAATAGAAAAGATAACTTGAAAAATATAATGACGATACGTTTGTACAAGGATACGAAAAGCATGTTCGCTTCCTTGCTGTGCTTTTTCAATTAATTGTTTTTCCTCAATGGGTCTCTCCCTCCTTTTTGACGCATTCTATTATATAGACGTAAGAAATGATAAGTCACCCTACACATGTTGTAAAAAAAGAATAATATATTTTTAGAAAGGAGGCTATATGAAAAAAGGTGTGAAAAAATGGTAAAAAGGAGTATATAATGAGCAAAGAGGAAATGTTACGCGGAGAAAGGATGTGAATGTTAGTAGGAGGACGTCCATACTAACAAACATGAAAATTAAAATATTAATAGCAGATGATAATTCTTTTATTAGAGAAGGCATGAAAATTATTTTAAATACATACGAAGAGTTTGAAGTGTTAGATACTGTAAATGATGGAAAAGAAGCTGTAGCATATTGTAAGAAACATGAAGTCGATATTGTGCTTTTAGATGTCCGCATGCCAAACATGAACGGGGTAGAGGCGACAAAGTTAATTTGTGAAGAGACGAAAACGAAGCCGCTTATTTTAACGACGTTTGATGATGATGAATATATATTGGACGCAGTAAAAAACGGAGCAAAAGGTTATTTATTAAAAAATAATGATCCGGAACGTATTCGTGATGCGATAAAAGGAGTGTATAACGGTCAAACTGTTATGCAAGATGTAGTACTTGATAAAATTAAATCTAATTTAATGGAAAGTAAAGAGGAAGAATGTAAAATAGATAAGAGTCTTTTTACAGAAAGGGAGCTTAGTATTATCGCATTAATTGCGAAAGGTTTCTCGAATAAAGAAATTTCAAAGCAGCTTTTCATATCAGAGGGAACAATCGCAAATTATATTACATCGGTTTTAGGGAAAACTGGACTAGAACATCGCACACAAATTGCGATTTATTACTTAACAGGGAAAGTAGATTAATGATATGGAATTTTGGTTAATTGTAAGTAAATTAATTGTTTTTATATATATTGTGTTTAGTTACATTTATTTAAATGTCGCGAACTTACCATGGATTATATTTACTTTGCTTTTATATCTTTCTGTAAACGTACTGATTTCTATATTTAAAAAAGATACGTACAAAAACATATTAACTTCTGTGTCAATTGGCGTAGTTATGTTATTTACATGGAAGATTCATCCGCTTTTTATTTTGTTTTTACCATTGAATTTATATGAACTTGTATTTCGATATATAGAGAAGAAATGGCAGCTCTTTATCGTTATGATGATTCCTATTATCTTTACAGATGAAAGTATTCGAATGACATATGGATTAATTGTTGCATTTTCTTTCATTGTATTAACTATGGCAGAGCGGTATATATCGCGTGTATTAAAGCTTGAATCACAAAATGATAAGATGCGAAAAGATATGCAGCGGCTGACGAAAAGCTTACATGAAAATAAAGAGTACATAAAGCAATCAGAATACACATTTAAGTTAGAAGAGAGAAACCGGCTATCACAAGAAATTCATGATAAAATTGGCCACTCGATGACGGGTGCACTAATTCAAATGGAAGCAGCAAAGAGGTTAATGGAAATAGATAAAGAAAAATCTGCCGAGTTATTACAAAATGCAATTCACATTTCAAAAGATGGAATTGAAAGTATTCGCATTACATTAAAAAATATGAAGCCACCAACTGAGCAAATTGGTATCCATCGTATGAAATTATTCATAGAGGAATTTGCCGGTAAGCATGATGTAAATATTCCTTTCGTATATAAAGGTAACTTAGATATGATTTCTCCTATTCAGTGGAAAATTATCGGTGAAAATGTTACAGAGGCACTTACAAACGCAATGAAATATGCTGATGCGACAGTCATTTCCATAGATATTCATGTACTTAACAAGATGGTGAAAGTACAAGTGAAGGATAACGGAAAAGGTGCAGCTCTCGTTAAGAAAGGTCTCGGAATTATGGGGATGGAGGAGCGAACGGCATCAGTAAACGGAAAAATTATTGTAGATGGGACAAGTGGTTTTTCAGTAACAATGTTGCTGCCGATATAAAAGAATGGGACGAAGATGAATCATCTCATATGAAAAAAGTGAATAATCTCATGTGAAAAGAATGAACTTCTGCACTGAGCAGGTTCATTTTTTTTGTTTATAATAAATAGCAGAGAAACCGAAATAGGGGTGAAATGATGAATACATTAGAAATTAAAAATTTAACGAAAAAATTTGGTGATTTCATCGCAGTTGATAATATGTCTTTATCTATTAAAGAAGGAGAGATATTTGGATTTTTAGGATCAAATGGTGCTGGTAAAAGTACAACGATAAATATGATTGCTGGGTTGTTAAGAAGTAATGAAGGTGAAATTAGCATATTAGGAAAAAATATAAAGAAGCATAATCGGTTTGCGAAGATGAATATTGGTATCGTTCCGCAAGATATTGCAATTTATGAAGAGTTAAATGCCTATGAAAATGTGAAATTCTTTGCTGGACTTTACGGGTTAAGAGGAGCTGAATTAAAAGCGAGAGTAGAGGAAGCACTTCAATTTGTGGGGCTTAGTGATAAACATAAAAATTACCCGAAAAACTTTTCTGGCGGGATGAAACGAAGACTGAATATCGCTTGTGCGATCGCTCATAGACCGAAGTTAATTATTATGGATGAGCCGACAGTTGGAATTGATCCACAGTCAAGAAACTATATTCTCCAGTCTGTTCGAAAATTAAATGAAATGGGAAGTACCATTATTTACACGAGCCACTACATGGAAGAAGTAGAAGAGATTTGTACGAAAATAGCAATTGTAGATCACGGTAAAGTGATTGCAGAAGGAACGAAAGAACAGTTAAAAGCAATTATTACCGACACGAAAGATATTTGGATTGAAGTAAAGTCGGTAGAAAAATTAGATGTAGAGCAGTTAAAAGAGATAAACGGTGTGAAAGCTGTTCAAATTGAAGAGAACGTAATTAAAGTAAACTCGGATGCAGGATTAAACAATTTAAATAAAATTATTCAGCATTTCATTAATCATGACATTGAAATCCGTTCGTTAGAGGAACAGGCTCCAAACTTAGAAACAGTATTCCTTACGTTGACTGGAAGAAACTTACGAGATAAATAAAAGGTAAATGAAGAAAAGGTAAAGGGAGGTTCATCAATTGAACATCTTCAATATTGCAGTTATGCATATTAAAAGAGATTTCAGGGACGTAAGAACTTTAGTTTTTATGTTAGCATTTCCTATTGTGCTTATGCTTGTGCTAGGGACAGCGTTAACGAATGCATTTAATAGTGATAGTCAATCGATTAAGGATATACAAGTGCTATATAAAGATGAAGCGAGTAGCACATTTTCTCAATCGTTTGAAGCATTTACGAAAGAAGTCGATAAATCGGGTATTCATTTTAAAAAAGCTTCTGAAGGTATAGATGGGAAAGAGGCAGTGAAGCAAAATAAATATGCTGCTTATGTAGAATTAAATAAAGATGGTGCAAAGTTTTACGGAAGTGACAAAAGTAGTATTGAGGGAAGTATTGTGGAAGGTATGCTTACAACATTTGTTGATAAGTACAATGTAGCAACCGAAGTGGCAAAAGTAGATCCTAGTAAGGTGAGCGCAGTTATTTCAAATGGGAATCATAATGATTATATAAAAGAAACATCTTTACAAGCTGCGAAAAAGCCAGGTTCTATGGATTACTATGCGGTTGTAATGACGACGATGATCGCACTATATGCTGGGATGGGAGCGAGTTCTTTAATTCGAGGAGAACGAATACGTAAAACAGGAGATCGTCTCATTGCTGCGCCTATAAGTAAGGCTGAAATATTCATTGGAAAAGTACTTGGTAGCCTAGTAGCAAACGCCCTTTGCGTATTACTTGTCATGTTATTTAGCAAATTTGTATTTCAAGCGAATTGGGGCGACCATCTTGGAATTATATTTATTATTTTGTTAACACAAGTCTTTCTAGCAATTAGCTTCGGTTTAGGGATCGGGTATATTACGAAAACAGCTGAATCATCGAGAGCAATTATTCTTGTTGTTATACAGTTAGCTTCTATTTTTGGTGGTGCATACTTCGTAGTAGAAGAAAATTTCGTTACGAACTTATCACCATTAACGTGGGCAAACACAGCTGTCATGAAAATTATTTATGCAAACGATGTAGGAGCGGCACTGCCGGTAATATGTTTAAATCTTGGGATTTCAGCACTCTTTTTATTAATTGCAATTATTGCATTACGTAGACGGGAGGGGCTATAGTATGAAAGATATTTTATGGCTCATACAAAAAACACTATCTGTCCTTTTGAAAAATAAAAAAGGATTATTCATTATTATTAGTTTGCCGATAATCGGAACGCTCATCTCTTTTTCGATATACGGAAATGCGGGGCAAGGTACGTTAAATATCGGGATTGTAAATAAAGAAAATGAGCCGATAGCAAATGATACGATAAAGTTTTTAGAAGGATTAAATCATGTGAAAGTGAGTAAGGTTAAGGAGTCGGAAGTAGAAGATAAACTCACTTCCAAAAAACTTGATGGAGTTATTACATTACATTCTGGTTTTTCAAAAAGTGTTCGAGAAGGGAAACCTAATCATATCGAGATTGCATCGATTAAAGGTGATCAAGTAACAGCATTTATAAAATCATATTTATATAACTATATTGATAATGTAGCAGCTATTAGTAAAGTAGCAGGAACAGATCAAAGTACATTTGATAGTATGTACGCAGGGTATCAAAAAAGTTCATTTAAAATGAAAACTGAGACGCTAGAAGATACTTCGAAAAATAAAGATATGACAAACCAAACGATGGGTTACCTTATTATGTTTATGCTGTTTTCAGCAGTGAACTTATCAGGATTTATTTTAAAAGAAAAAGAGAATAGAACGTACTTTAGATTATTATCAACACCAATTGATGGAAAGAAATTTATATTGTCCAACGTCGCGGTAAATATGATGATACTAACATTGCAAATTGTCATTGCAGTATTATTTATGACGAATGTTTTTCATACAAATATTAATATGCCTTTCATAGTAATGATTGGTGTGCTTATGATATTCGCTTTAATTGCAATTGGTTTATCATTAGTTATTGTGTCTTTTTCAAAAAGTTCGGCTGCTTCAAATGCAATGCAAAATCTAGTGATAGTACCAACATGTTTGCTTGCTGGATGTTATTTTCCATATGACATTATGCCAAAAGCGGTACAAAAAGTAGCTGATTTCCTACCGCAGCGCTGGTTACTAGATACGATAGCAAAACTACAGCAAGGTATTCCATTCTCTGAGTTGTATTTGAATATTTTAATCTTATTCGCCTTTGCAATAGCATTTTTCTTAATTGCAATTTATAAGTTTGGAAGAAATAATGATGCGAGGAATTTTGTTTAATGTGAAATGGGTGTGACGTTAAGTCGCATCCTTTTTTGTATGAAGCATGAAATCTAAACTTGAATGACAAAATAGAAGGGTGGAAAGAAAATGATCGGAAGGAAATCAAAATGATTAAAAAAATATTACGAGTTACTTCTATTATTATTGCTATTTTCGTTTTTATTTTAATTTGGATGCATATCGATGTTACCCTAGGTAGGAAAATGGAAGCTGGGAAAAACATGCCGACAGAGTATACACCTCATTATAGTGACTTTCAATTATATGTAGAAGGGAAGTCATTATATGAGCAGCTATTTGAAGATATTAAAAAAGCGAAAAGCTCCATCTACACTTATTTTTTCATTTTGTCGGATGATAAAAGTAGTCATATTTTTTTAAACTTATTAAAAGAGAAGGCGAAAGAAGGAGTAAACGTCTATTTATCGGTTGATCGCATTAATGATTTATCATTTGAAAGAAAGATGAAAAATGAATTGCAGGAAAGTGGTGTGCATTTTACATATAGTAGAAAACCTGAATTACCATTCGGGTTTTATTCTCTTCATCATCGTAATCATCGCCGTATTACGACGATTGATGGGGAGATTGGCTATACAGGCGGATTTAATATAGGAGATGAGTACTTAGGGAAAGATAAGCGATTTGGATATTGGCGTGATTATCATGTACGGCTTAAAGGAGAAGGAGCAAAAGATTTAGAACAGCAATTCGCTTTAGATTGGAAACGAGATACGAAAGAAGATATAAAGAGGAGTACGAATAAAGCTAGTAAAGGGAATACATTACATACTATGACTAGTTACAATGGGCATTACGTTGCTGAAAAATATATAGAGCTCATAAAACAAGCTCAACACTCCATTGTAATTGCAACGCCGTATTTTATAGCAAAAAATAAAGAATCCATGAATGCTTTAATCGCAGCACAAAAGCGTGGTGTTACAGTAAAAATACTTTGGTCATATAAACCAGATCTACCTCTTATAAAAGAAGCGGCGTATCCATACATACGTCAAGCTGTTAATAATGGGATTACTGTATATGGGTATAAAAAAGGAATGTTTCATGGGAAGTTAATGTTAATTGATAATGAATTAACTGTTATCGGTACAACGAACTTTACTGCACGTAGCTTCTATATTAATGATGAGATGAATTTGTATATTCATGGTGGATCTATCGTCTCAGAAGTGAATGAGGCGTTAACGCAAGATTTTCATGATTCGAAAGAAATGACGAAAGAATTTTTTGAGAAGTTATCATTTTGGGAGCGTTGTAAGGAGAAGTTGGGGGGATTGGCTGATTTTTATTTATAAAGGTTAATGAAAAGGGTGTCTTTTATAGACACCCTTTTCATGAGAAATAACTATTATTCATGCACAAGCATCGAAACATCATCATTAATCAATGTCCCCACATGTTCCCCTAAACATATTTTCTTCATCACCCCAGGCTCATCGAAGTTAAAGACATGTGCTGGTAAATTGTAGTCCCGAGCAAGCAATAAAGCGGCTTGGTCCATGACTTGTATGTTTTGTCTAACAACATCGTTATAGTTCAGCTTTCGATACATTTTCGCTGATTTGTTATGTTTTGGGTCACTTGTAAAGACACCGTCTACTCCTTGTTTTGCGACTAATATGGCGTCACTATTCATTTCGATTGCTCTCTGTACACTTGGGTAATCTGTCGTAACGAAAGGTTGCCCGTTACCGCCTCCAAAAATAACGACATAACCGTTATCTAAATGATGGACTGCACGCAAGCGAATATATGGTTCAGCTACTGCGTTAAAAGGGATGGAAGTCATAACGCGTACTTCTTTATTTGTTTTACTAGTTAAAACACCGCGGAGCATTAAGCTATTAATGATCGTACCTAACGTACCGATATTATCAGCTTCTACACGATCAATTCCCCATTCTTCAGCTAGATGACCTCTGAAAATGTTACCGCCACCGATAACGATGGATACTTCGATACCTAAATCAACAATGGATAAAATTTCGTTTGCGATATGTTCTAATCGTTTGGAGTTAAAGCTATTTCCAGTTTGATCGGCAAGAGCGCCGCCGCTTAGTTTTATTAAAACTCTTTTATATGGCCTCATAACAATTCCCCCTATATAGATCGCAATAAAAAAGGAACAAAGGCGAATGCCTTTGTTCCTTTTTAAGAAAATGAAAAAGAAAAGAAGAAGATAGGACGAATTGCTTTGTGTAGTTTTTCATACTATCCACTCCTTTTCATTTCGATTTGTTTTAAGTATATATCTTTTTGATTATACGAAACAATCTGATTACTTATCAAGTATATTTTATCGTTTTTTAACAAAATGGTGTCAATGAAAAATAGAAGAAAAATATTTGAATTTTTTGTGACAAACTTGTAGGTTTTTGTATGATTTTGTAGGTTCGCTTATATGATGTGTGAGTAGCTTTTATAAATTCAAATTGAAAGCGTTCGCATGAAGGGGATGAACATAAATGAAAAAATTCGGATTGGCAACACAAATTTTTGTCGCGCTTGTTTTAGGGATTGTAGTAGGGGCAGTCTTTTATGGCAATAAAACGGCGATTTCTTATATCACACCAATTGGGGATATATTTATTCATTTAATTAAGATGATTGTAGTACCAATTGTTATTTCAGCATTAATTGTTGCGGTAGCTGGCGTGGGAGATATGAAAAAGCTTGGGAAACTGGGCGGTAAGACAATTCTTTATTTCGAAATTATTACGACGATTGCTATTTTAATGGGATTACTTGCAGCGAATATATTCCAACCAGGTACTGGCGTTGATATGAGCAATTTACAGCAAAGTGATATTTCTTCTTATAAACAAACTGCAGATGCAACAGAGAAGAAAGGATTTGCTGAAACGATTGTTCATATTGTACCGAAAAACGTATTTGAATCTATCTCACAAGGTGACTTATTACCGATTATATTCTTCTCCGTGTTATTTGGTTTAGGAGTTGCGGCAATTGGAGAAAAAGGAAAGCCTGTCTTTAACTTTTTTGAAGGTGTACTCGAAGCAATGTTTTGGGTTACAAATCAAGTTATGAAGTTTGCACCATTCGGTGTATTCGCATTAATTGCTGTTACGGTTGCAAAATTTGGTGTAGCAACACTACTTCCGTTAGGAAAACTAGTGCTAGCTGTATACGTAACTGTTATACTATTCGTTGTGATTGTATTAGGTATTAATGCACGAATGGTTGGCGTAAACATTTTTACATTAATAAAAATTTTAAAAGAAGAACTTATTCTTTCATTTACGACAGCAAGTTCAGAAGCTGTTTTACCTAATATAATGAGAAAAATGGAAGAGTTCGGTTGTCCAAAGGCAGTTGCCTCTTTCGTAATTCCGACAGGTTATACATTTAACTTGACTGGATCGGCTATTTATCAAGCGTTAGCGGCATTGTTTGTTGCACAAATGTATGGTGTACACATGTCACTGACGGAGCAAATAACGTTATTATTCGTTCTCATGTTAACATCCAAAGGTATGGCGGGAGTTCCAGGTGCATCGTTCGTTGTTGTATTAGCAACGTTAGGTTCAATGGGGTTACCACTAGAAGGTATCGCGTTAATTGCGGGAATTGACCGCATTTTAGATATGATTCGCTCATCTGTCAATGTATTAGGAAATGCATTAGCGGCCATTGTTATGTCGAAGTGGGAAGGCGAATTCGATAATGAGAAAGCAAAACAATATGTAGAAACAGTCAAAGAAACAAAAGCAGCATAAGAAATCGTTAAGGAGTGAATAATCATGGCAACATTAACTGAAGTTAAAAATGGTGTGCGAATTGAAAAAGATTTTTTAGGTGAAAAAGAAGTACCAAATTATGCATACTACGGCGTACAAACAATGCGTGCAGTAGAAAACTTCCCAATTACAGGTTACAAAATTCATGAAGGTTTAATTCAAGCATTCGCAGTTGTAAAAAAAGCAGCAGCACTTGCAAATACAGATGTAGGTAGATTGGAATTGAATAAAGGCGGCGCGATCGCAGAAGCTGCTCAAGAAATTCTAGATGGAAAATGGCACGATCATTTCATCGTCGACCCAATTCAGGGCGGTGCGGGTACTTCAATGAACATGAATGCAAATGAAGTCATTGCCAATCGTGCTCTTGAATTATTAGGAATGGAAAAGGGAGACTATCATTATATTAGTCCAAATAGCCATGTAAATATGGCACAATCAACAAACGATGCATTCCCAACGGCGATTCATATCGCGACATTAAATGCATTAGAAGGCTTATTACAAACGATGGGTTATATGCATGATGTATTTGAATTAAAAGCAGAACAATTCGACCATGTTATTAAAATGGGTCGTACGCATTTACAAGATGCTGTACCAATTCGTCTTGGACAAGAGTTTAAAGCGTATTCTCGCGTACTAGAACGTGATATGAAACGTATTAAGCAATCACGTCAACATTTATATGAAGTAAATATGGGAGCAACTGCAGTTGGTACAGGCTTAAATGCAGATCCAGAGTATATTGAAGCAGTTGTAAAACATCTTGCTACAATTAGTGAATTACCGCTTGTTGGTGCAGAAGATTTAGTGGACGCGACGCAAAATACTGATGCGTACACAGAAGTATCTGCAGCACTAAAAGTATGTATGATGAATATGTCTAAAATTGCGAATGACCTTCGCTTAATGGCATCAGGTCCACGTGTTGGTTTAGCAGAAATTATGTTACCAGCTCGTCAACCAGGTTCTTCTATTATGCCAGGGAAAGTAAACCCTGTTATGCCAGAAGTTATTAACCAAATTGCGTTCCAAGTTATTGGTAACGATCATACAATTTGTCTTGCTTCAGAAGCAGGACAATTAGAATTAAATGTTATGGAACCAGTACTTGTTTTCAACTTACTTCAATCTATTAGCATTATGAATAATGGTTTCCGTGCCTTTACAGATAATTGCTTAAAAGGAATTGAAGCGAATGAAGATCGTTTAAAAGAGTACGTTGAGAAAAGTGTAGGAATTATTACAGCCGTGAACCCTCATATCGGTTATGAAGCAGCAGCTCGTGTTGCGAAAGAAGCAATTGCAACAGGTCAATCCGTTCGTGAACTTTGTGTAAAAAATGGTGTATTGTCACAAGAAGATTTAGAGTTAATTCTAGATCCATTCGAAATGACACATCCAGGGATTGCAGGAGCAACTCTTTTAAAGAAAAATTAAAAGAAGAGGGGGACAATCCCCTCTTTTTTGTTTACAATATAGAAATGCTATATATGAATAGAGGTAGGGATGTTATGAGTAAGTTTACAGTGGCTTCTAATGGTGCATTAGAAACAACATTAAGAGGAGCAGAAGTATTATCAACACCACTTTTAAATAAAGGGGTAGCTTTCACACAAGAGGAAAGAGAAGAGTTAGGTTTAAAAGGTTTATTACCGCCAGCTGTTTTAACATTAGAAGAACAAGCACGCCGAGCATATGAACAATTTAGTTCTCAGCCGGATGATTTATTAAAAAATGTATACTTAACGGCGTTACATGATCGAAATGAAGTATTATTTTATCGTATATTAACAGATCATTTACGTGAAATGTTACCGATTGTATATACACCAACTGTAGGTGTAGCAATTCAAAGGTATAGTCATGAATACCGTAAACCACGTGGTATTTATTTATCAATTAACGATCCATCAGGTATTGAAGATGCATTTGCCAATATCGGTGCAACAGCTGAAAACATTGATTTAGTCGTTGTAACGGATGGAGAAGGTATATTAGGAATTGGTGATTGGGGTGTTGGTGGAATTAACATCGCAATCGGGAAATTAGCTGTATATACGGCCGCAGTTGGAATCGATCCTAGCCGTGTATTACCGGTAATTTTAGATGTAGGTACAAATCGTGAGGAATTATTAAACAATCCATTTTATATTGGAAATCGTCATCCTCGTATAACAGGTGAAGCGTACGATGAATTTATTGATACGTTTGTTCAAGCGGTAAATAAACAATTCCCGAAGGCGCTTCTACATTGGGAAGACTTCAGTTCTCGAAATGCACGAAAAATTTTAGATAAATATCGTCATGACGTTTGTACATTTAATGATGATATTCAAGGTACAGGGGCAGTTTCACTTGCTGCTGTATTATCGGCAGTAAAAGCTTCTGGTGTACCGCTAAGTGAGCACCGTGTTGTTGTGTTTGGTGCTGGTACGGCTGGAATCGGTATCGCAGATCAAGTAAGAGATGCAATGGTTCGCGTCGGCTTATCAGATGAAGAATCTCATAATCGTTTCTGGTGTATTGACCGTAACGGATTAGTTACAGATAATATGGAAGGTCTTCTTGATTTCCAAATTCCATATGCAAGAAAAGAAGCGGAAGTAAGTGATTGGAAACAAAATGATGTGATCGGGCTTGCTGAAGTTGTGAAACATGTAAAACCGACAATTTTAATTGGAACATCAACAGTTGCGGGCGCATTTAAAGAAGAGATTATTAAAGAAATGGCTTCTCACGTAGAAAGACCAATTATTTTACCAATGTCGAATCCAACACCACTTGCGGAAGCGAAACCAGCAGATTTAATCGAGTGGACAGAAGGAAGAGCGTTAGTTGCAACAGGAAGTCCGTTTGAACCAGTTACATATAACGGTGTAACGTATGTGATTGGACAGTCAAATAACGCACTTATTTTCCCGGGACTAGGTCTTGGTACAATTGTTGTTCGTGCAAGCGTCATGACGGATGGAATGTTCGCAGCAGCAGCTGAAGCAGTTGCAAGTATGGTAGATACAAGTCAGCCAGGAGCACCTATTTTGCCAGAAGTTGAAGAGTTACGTAATATCTCTGAACTAGTTGCAATTGAAGTAGCGAAAGTTGCAGTTGCAGAAGGTGTTGCTAGAGAAAACTTAAGTGATAACGATATTAAGATTGCAGTGAAAGAAGCAATGTGGAAGCCTGAGTATCGTCAAATAAAAGCGGTAGAAAAGGTTAGTATATAGAGAAAAAGCCCGTTTATAATAATAAACGGGCTTTACTTATACATTTTGAAAAATATATAGGAAGTGGCAGCTTTGAATTGGAATCAATTATGGAAGAAAGATATGTATCTTTTAATTATATTAATGGTAGTTGTCCCAATTGCTGGAGAGCTTAATTTTCATCCTTTTAATGATATGTTTCGTGTTAGCTTCGGGACACCGCTTTTCTTCTTTTTATTATTATTTTTAAGAAGAATACCAGCAGCAGCTGCAGGTGTTCTCGTCGGTATATCTGTAGTTTTATTCCGTGTAAGTCTTGACTGGGTATTGCAAGGTTCATTCCATATGACAGAATCATTTTATTTGCGCTATCCTGTGTTCTTTTATTATTTTATTTATGGAAGCCTCTTTTCGTTTTGTAGGGTAAATAAGTTTCATCAGAAGCCAATTGTTATTGGGTGCCTTGGAATTTCAATTGAAATTATTGCAAGTATGTCAGAACTTGCGTTTTATCATATGCTCGTACTAGGCACAACGATAACAGTTTCTGAAGTGAATAAACTAATCATTATAGCTATTTTCCGTAGTTTCTTTGCGCTCGGTTTTTTAAATATGATGAATTTATATGAAACGAAATTAAAAGAATCCCAAGTTCGAAAAGAAAATGAAAATATGTTAATGTATCTCTCTAATTTATATGTGGAATCTGTCCATTTGAAAAAAACGTTACAAAATGCTGAGTTAATTACACAGGAAGCATATCAACTATATCGAAACTTACAAGCGAACGATGACTTAAATAGCAAAACAGCTTTAAAAATAGCAGGAGAAGTGCATGAAATAAAAAAGGATAATCAAAGGATTTTTGCAGGGTTATCTAAACTGTTATTAGATAAAAATGTGGCTGAGTATGTAGAAGGACATGAATTAGCGGAAATAATTGTAAGAATAAATGAGAAGTATGCTGAAATGCTAGGAAAAGATATACGTTTTTCTAAACATATAGAAGGTGAGCACGCTGCATATCACGTGTATACAGTTCTATCAATTTTTAATAATTTAGTTGCAAATGCAGTGGAAGCAATTGAGGATAGAGGTCTCATTAGTATAAAGCTATATAAACGAGATAAACATATATTCTTTGAAGTAATTGACGATGGTCCTGGTATTGCACAGAAGTATAAGAAATTAGTATTTAAGCCAGGGTTTACTTCAAAGTATGATCAAACGGGAACACCGTCAACAGGTATTGGACTTTCTTACATAAACGAAATGGTAACAGAGCTAGGTGGAGAAGTGAGATTAGAAGAACGAGAAACTGGTGGCGGGTGTAAGTTTATCGTTTGTTTACCGGAGTGCAGTTTAAAGCGGGAAGGGGAATAATGTTGTTTTATTATATCGTAGATGATGATGAAGTTTTCCGTTCTATGCTTTCGCAAATTATTGAAGATGGAGATCTTGGGGAAGTAATTGGAGAGTCGGAAGACGGAGCTTTTATTGAAGCGGACCAACTGAATTTTAAAAAAGTAGATATTTTGTTTATTGATTTATTAATGCCAATGCGAGACGGAATTGAAACAGTTCGTCATATTGCGTCCGCTTTTACTGGGAAGATCATTATGATTTCTCAAGTTGAATCGAAGCAACTTATAGGTGAGGCGTATACACTTGGAGTAGAATATTATATTACAAAGCCACTGAATAAAATTGAAGTTGTATCTGTTGTACGAAAAGTAATGGAGCGTATTCGTTTGGAGCGTTCTATACATGATATTCAAAAATCATTGAATAACGTTTTTAAGTGGGAACAGCCGCAAGTTCGAAATGAGCCAATACAAGAAGGGAAGAAAATAGCGGATTCAGGGCGCTATTTATTATCAGAACTCGGTATTGCGGGAGAGAACGGAAGCAAAGACTTGCTTAGTATGTTGGAATATTTATATGGGCAGGAAAAGGCACAAACATTTGAATTTGGATTTCCTGCATTAAAAGATATTTTCCATCATATTACAATAAGGAAATTAGGGGATGTAGCTTTAGATACGGATATTGATAAAGAGAAGAAAGCATCTGAGCAAAGGGTAAGAAGGGCGATTTATCAATCGTTAAATCACTTAGCTTCCCTCGGGTTAACAGACTTTTCGAATCCGAAATTTGAAAGCTATGCTCCGAAATTTTTTGATTTTACTATAGTTAGAAAACGGATGACAGAAATGACGAAAGATGAAGTAGCGGCTTCTGGTCATATACGTATTAACACGAAGAAGTTTATTCAAGTGTTGTATTTTGAGGCAAAACGGTTGATGGAGATAGAATGAAAAGAGATAAGTGTTTCAGATTGTAGACAAAGTCTTGTTCAAATGACATTGAGTTTCTTGGTGCTCAACACGCTTTTGACTCTCTTTTTTCATTAGAGTTGGAATAGAAGCAAAAAATAAATATAATATGGTTAATGCACCAACGGGGAGGAGGACAGGGCATGAATAAAGAAGAAAAGATCATAGTGGGTTTCAGGGACTTATATAATAAGATTGTTTGGCTTAATAAGGATAAGATGGAAGACAGTCTTAAGGGGTATAATTCTTCTGAAGTACATTGTATCGAATACATTGAAAAAAATGTAGATTCTAACGTGACAAAACTTGCGGAGTCCTTTTATATGACTCGCGGTGCCATAAGTAGAATAACAAAAAAACTTATAAAAAAAGGCCTTATCGAAAGTTATCAGAAGTCGGATAATAAGAAAGAAATCTATTTTAGGCTTACTGAACAAGGGAAAGTAATTTATAAAATACATGAGGATCTGCACAAAGAGTTTGAAGAACGGGATAAAGTTGTGTTTGATCAAGTAACCGAGGAAGAATTTGATAGTATACTTAGCTTTGTGGAAAAGTATAGTAGACATTTAGATACAGAAATAAAGAAACAAGGTGTACATATTAAGTCGTAATCTATTTAAAAAATAAAAATGAAACGAAAGGCAGTCCAAGGATGGATTGCCTTTTTTATTGTTGTAATTTTGTTGACAGGGAAACAAAATGGAGTTATTGTTTTGTTGATAAGGAAACAAAAATAACTGTTGGGGTGAGAATGTAAATGTCCAAATTCAGATCACATAATGAACATAATACGGAAAGAGTCATAGATAAACACGCCTTACTATTCGGTCTTATCTCTGTGTTTCTTTGTGGAATAGGATTCAGCATTATAATACCTGTCGTTCCATTTTTAGTGCAGCCGTATACAAGTAATTCGGCAGAACAAGCGGTCTTCGTTACGCTATTAACTTCTGTTTATGCAGTCTGCGTATTTTTTGCGGCTCCCGCACTTGGAGCTTTGAGTGATAAATATGGTCGTCGTCCATTACTTTTAGTATGCCTTTTCGGTTCCGCAATCGGGTACTTAGTTTTTGGCATAGGAGGAGCTCTATGGATACTATTTGCTGGGCGCATAATAGAAGGTATAACAGGAGGGAGCATAAGCACTATCTTCGCATATTTTGCAGATATTATTCCTCCAGAACAAAGAACGAAATACTTCGGATGGGTAAGTGCGGTTGTAGGAGTAGGCACTGTTATTGGACCAACTATAGGTGGATATCTTGCCAAGTTTGGTTATTCTGTACCTATGTATTTTGGAGTAATCATAACTTTATTAAATGTTGTTTATGGAATCTTATATATGCCTGAGAGCCTTGACAAAAATAAAAGATTGAAAGAGATTACCTTTGTAAGATTGAATCCATTTACACAACTTGCAAATATACTTTCCATGAAAAATTTAAAATGGCTACTTGTCTCAGCATTCTTACTTTGGATACCAAATGGATCTTTACAGGCAATTTTTTCACAATTTACAATGGATACTTTTAGTTGGAAGCCTGCGTTAATCGGACTTATGTTTTCAATTATGGGATTCCAAGATATCATTTCACAAAGTTTTATAATGCCAAAACTTTTGACAAAACTTACTGATAAACAGATAGCAATTCTCGGAATGGTTTCGGAGATTATAGGTTATAGTCTTATTGCAGCATCAGCTTTGTTCTCATTTTATCCGTTTCTTATCGCTGGAATGTTTATATATGGTTTTGGTGATTCCATCTTTGGACCTTCATTCAATGGGATGCTCTCGAAGTCTGTCGATTCTAGTGAACAAGGAAGGATTCAAGGAGGTAGTCAATCTATTCAAGCTTTAGCAAGAATGATTGGGCCGATTATTGGAGGTCAAATTTATGTTTCACTTGGGCATGCCGCACCTGCTTGTATGGGGATCATCCTTATACTAGCCGCAATAACAGTCTTATATAAGGGCACGCATGAAAATATGTAAATTATCTACTTTATCCTCTTATTATAGACAGTAAGCCCCCTGCATCAAAATATGCACATCCATCTCTACGGTGTGTGTGTGAAAAACCTTTATCACTCTTCTTCATAAAATCATATCTTTTAAATTGTTGATGCGATGGCCAGTAAAACTTTTACATGAAAAATGTAGAAAATATTTAAATACTATGCTGGAACCTTTCAGAACCGCCTGTATAATAGGCGGTTTTAAGAGTTTAGGGACAAGTGCTGAAACTCTATTTGCTTACAGTCTGAGGCGTTTATAAATAAGTATCTTTTTTGTTAAACCAACATTTTATATTTTCTCGTGAAGCATGTAAAATGTTAAGTAAGAGAAAATGGTTTTACAGTAAGGAAGTGTCAAAGCAATGAGTTTTACGTTAAATAAATCGATTATTAAAGAAGTGTGCGGAGAGACCTCATATAAAAGAGGCGAAGCTTATTATAAATCAAATAAAGTAATAATAAATCATTATGATGAAAATAAAGAAATTTGCGAGGCGACAGTAAAAGGAAACGAAGATTTTCATGTTACAGTCGAAAAAATTAAAAAGGGTGATGTTGTTGCGAAATGTAGTTGTCCGTCATTAGCGTCTTTTCAAACGTACTGTCAACATGTTGCAGCAGTATTGATACAAATAAATTATAATCAGCAAACGGGTGGAATGCGCCCAGCTAGTAGTGAACACATGAGCGGGAATGATCAATTAACAAGTGGGATGTTTCAGTTGTTTGCAGACAAGCCACTGAGACCGAAAAGTAAACAACATCGTTTTGATACACGTGAAATACTTCATGTTGAATTTATTTGTACACCAGTAGTTACGAAACAAGGTGGAGCGCTTCTAGGAATGCAGCTGAAACTTGCCAAAACGTATTTCGTAAATCAGATTAGAGAATTTCTTTTTAAGGTGGAGAGAAGAGAACTTTTTAATTGTTCCAATGAGTTTACATATACACCAGATGTACATAGCTTTAAACAAGATACAGATGCGATTATTCAGCAACTTATTAAAATTCATCATAATGAAAAAATGTATGAGGATACGCTAGAAGTACATGCAAAACAAGATGATAGCATGATTTTAATACCGCCAGCGTCTTGGGGGGATATGCTTTCTTTACTTTCTAAAGTTGAGTGTGTGAGACTGAATCAAAATGGACAATCTTTTCATGGTTTACAAATTTCAAAAGGACTCCTTCCATTACATTTTGAGTTTAATAAAGGGAGTAACAGTGGGTTTACGCTTTATATTGATGGCTTACAACGAGTTGAGGTAATGGATACGTATAGTTATGCTCTATTTGGAGGGAAACTGTATCAGTTGAACGCTGAGGATTGCAAGCGGCTTATCGAATTACAAAAAATGATGAATCGCTCTAGTAGTAACCAATTATACATTCCGGCAGATAAGATGGAATATTTTGTAGCAAAAGTTGTACCAGGTTTAATGAAGCTAGGAACTGTACGAATTGATGAGGTAGTATCAGATCGTGTTGAAACACCCGTATTAAAAGCGAAATTATATTTAGATAGAGTGAAAAATCGCTTGTTAGCAGGTCTTGAATTTCACTATGGAAACGTCATAATTAATCCGTTAGAAGAGGATGGACAGCCGTCTGTTTTTAATCGTGATGAGAAAAAGGAAAAAGAGATTTTAGATATTATGAGTGAAAGTGCCTTTGCGAAAACGGAAGGCGGTTACTTTATGCATAATGAAGAAGCTGAGTACAATTTTTTATATCACGTCGTTCCAACATTAAAAGGTTTACTTGATATTTATGCGACGACAGCAATCAAATTACGAATTCATAAAGGAGATACAGCTCCTCTTATTAGAGTTAGACGAAAAGAGAGGATAGACTGGTTGTCATTTCGTTTTGATATAAAAGGAATACCGGAGGCGGAAATTAAAGGAGTATTAGTAGCTCTTGAAGAGAAACGGAAATATTACCGATTAGCGAACGGTTCTTTATTATCACTGGAGAGTAAAGAGTTTAATGAAATTAATCAATTTGTAAAAGAAACGGGTATTCGGAAAGAATTTTTACATGGGGAAGAAGTGAATGTTCCGCTTATCCGGAGTGTAAAATGGATGAACGGACTTCACGAAGGTAATGTTTTAAGTTTGGATGATTCTGTTCAAGAGCTAGTAGAAAATATTCAAAACCCGAAAAAATTGAAATTTGCTGTGCCAAATACTTTACAGGCAGAAATGCGAGAGTATCAAGTGTATGGATTCGAGTGGATGAAAACACTCGCCTATTACCGTTTTGGAGGCATTTTAGCAGACGATATGGGACTCGGGAAAACACTGCAAAGCATTGCTTTTATAGACTCTGTTTTGCCTGAAATTCGAGAGAAAAACATGCCTATATTAGTAGTCTCTCCGTCGTCCCTCGTCTATAATTGGCTGAGTGAATTGAAAAAATTCGCCCCGCATATTAGAGCAGTTATTGCAGATGGAAATCAAATAGAGCGCCGGAAAATTTTAAAAGATATAGCAGAATTTGATGTCATAATTACGTCATATCCATTGCTGAGAAGAGATATAAGGTTGTATGAAAGGCCGTTTCATACACTATTTCTTGATGAAGCACAAGCGTTTAAAAACCCTACAACGCAAACTGCAAAAGCGGTGAAAACGATTCAAGCGGAGTATCGTTTCGGATTAACAGGAACACCTGTAGAAAATTCGTTAGAAGAGCTATGGTCTATCTTCCATGTCGTCTTCCCAGAATTATTACCAGGAAGAAAAGAGTTCGGTGATTTAAGGCGTGAGGATATAGCGAAGCGAGTGAAACCATTCGTATTAAGACGATTAAAAGAGGACGTATTAAATGAGTTGCCAGATAAAATAGAGCATTTACAGTCATCGGAGTTATTACCAGACCAAAAGAGATTGTATGCAGCTTATTTAGCGAAATTAAGGGAAGAAACGTTAAAACATTTAGACAAAGATACGTTACGTAAAAATAAAATTAGAATATTAGCTGGTTTAACGAGATTACGACAAATTTGTAATCATCCTGCTTTATTCGTTGATGATTACAAAGGCAGTTCAGCTAAATTTGAACAACTGTTAGAGATTTTAGAAGAATGTAGAAGTACTGGGAAGAGAATTTTGATCTTTTCTCAATTTACGAAGATGCTTTCCATTATTGGTCGTGAGTTAAATCGTCAAGCGATTCCATACTTTTATTTAGACGGGAGTACACCAGCGCAGGAACGTGTAGAGCTATGCAATCGGTTTAACGAAGGTGAAGGCGATTTGTTTCTTATTTCTTTAAAAGCTGGTGGTACGGGTCTTAACTTAACTGGTGCAGATACAGTGATATTATATGATTTATGGTGGAATCCAGCTGTTGAACAACAAGCAGCAGATAGAGCATATAGAATGGGACAAAAAAATACGGTGCAAGTTATTAAGTTAGTAGCCCACGGAACAATTGAAGAGAAAATGCATGAACTACAAGAAACGAAGAAAAATTTAATTGCTGAAGTAATTGAGCCAGGAGAAGGGAAATTATCCTCCATAACTGAGGAAGAAATTCGAGAAATTCTTATGATTTAAAATAAAAAAAGCTATGCTTTCAAATTTATGAGAGCATAGTTTTTTTGTTTTAATAATTATATTTTGTTTTGAACAAAGTAAAGAAATCAAATGGTATTTAAATTACTTCTTTGTGCCTTTACTTTTATATGGCTTTGCTGCTTTCTTTTTCTTTGCACTTGATTGCCAACGGTTCCATCCTTTACTTCCTGTACCTTGTCCTACACCTTTTTTCGGTTTCGCTTTCGTTTTGCTCATATGATCACTCCGTTATATAAAAATCTTGTTTGATAATAGTCAATGAATTAGAAAATACTCTTGATAAATGACTATGTTTGCTTTAAGTAAAAACAAACTGCTTGAATGCTATAGTATATCATGAAATTGCAAGTAAACTGAAAGGAATTACAAAGAAAATGAAAATAATAAGAAATACTGCGGATTCTATATTTCGAACGATTACACTAATTGTTGTGTATACGTTAGTTTCGGTTAGTGAAACATTTTTTGGATTGACGAGGCAGAAGAAGTAAAGATGTTAAATTAACAACAATCAATAAAGCCGTAAAATATAGAATTGAAAAATATTTTAAAACTTTTTGTTGACTTTCTTTATTTTTTGTATAGAATAATCATTAATAAAATGTTTCAGAGATGTGACAACAAAACGACTATGAAAGGACGAGTAGTAGTAGGACGTAGTCTAAGCGAGTCAGGGGTGGTGTGAGCCTGATACGAAGCCTATTATGAAGAACCTCCTGGAGTTGCTAACCGAAACCCTTTATAGGAAAGTAGACTTAGCCGGGCACTTCGCCGTTACAAGAAGAACAGTATCGAGATCTTCATCTCCGTACTGTATAAGTGAGCAACCTCTGTTGCTAATTTGGGTGGTACCGCGGAACCAAAGCCTTTCGTCCCAGTTTTTTGGGGAAGAAGGGCTTTTTTTGTTGGCTTCTTTTCACAACATCCAAACATTTTAGGGGGAAACCACCATGTATCAATCATTAATGACAGTAAGAGAGACTCAAATCGCAATTAAGGAAGTTAAAACATTTTTCGAAGACCAATTAGCAAAACGTCTTGAACTATTCCGCGTATCTGCACCATTATTCGTAACAAAAAAATCAGGATTAAACGATCATCTAAACGGTGTAGAACGTCCAATTGAATTTGATATGTTACATTCAGGAGAAGAATTAGAAATTGTTCATTCACTAGCAAAGTGGAAACGATTTGCACTACATGAATATGGATATGAAGCTGGTGAAGGTTTATATACAAACATGAACGCGATTCGTCGTGATGAAGAACTTGATGCAACACATTCCATTTACGTCGACCAATGGGATTGGGAAAAAATCGTTCAAAAAGAATGGCGCACTGTAGATTACTTACAAGAAACAGTACGGACAATTTATGGAATATTCAAAGATTTGGAAGATCACTTATTTGAAAAATATCCGTTCCTTGGAAAGTATTTACCAGAAGAAGTTGTTTTCATTACTTCCCAAGAGCTAGAAGATAAATATCCAGAATTAACGCCGAAAGACCGTGAACATGCAATTGCAAAAGAACACGGTGCAGTCTTCATTATCGGAATTGGTGATGCACTTCGTTCAGGTGAAAAGCATGACGGACGCGCAGCCGATTATGATGATTGGAAATTAAACGGTGACATTTTATTCTGGCACCCAGTATTACAAGCTTCATTCGAATTATCATCAATGGGAATTCGTGTTGATAGTAAATCACTTGATGAACAGTTAACAAAAACGGGTGATGATTTCAAACGTGAGTATGATTTCCATAAAGGTATTTTAGAAGATGTACTACCATTAACAATTGGTGGTGGTATTGGACAATCAAGAATGTGCATGTACTTTTTACGCAAAGCACATATCGGTGAAGTTCAATCTTCTGTATGGCCTGACGATTTACGTGAAGCTTGTAAGAAAGAAAACATTCATCTGTTTTAATTAATATAAGTGAGAGGGAGAGTAGCTTGAAAATAGAGTTACTCTCCCTTTTTTTATTGTGTAAACTAGTGGTTTACAGTGCGTGTTACTAATAGTTTCTTTCTTTTTTATCTCCCTTTATGTAATAATTTGCTAAAGGAGGGGACGTTATGAGTATAGGAGAACAGCTAAAAAAACTAAGAGAATCAAAGGAGTTTTCGCAAGAGGATGTTGCTAAAAAAATTGGTGTGACGAGGCAAGCGGTTTATAAGTGGGAAAATGATAAAAGTTACCCTGACATTGATAATTTAATTTTACTGAGCGAAATGTACAACGTTACGCTAGATGAGTTAATAAAAGGGAATCAAAGCTTTAAAGAGAAAATACATATTGATGAAGAAGAGGCGGATTTTGAGAAAGAGAATGAGTTTGGTTTTTATATTGGATGTGGTTTGCTCATTATGAGTGCGTTCATTGAGTATGAAAAAATACAGGTGGTTGTATTAGGAATTGCACTATTCATGATGGTCTTTTACTCGGATGTGAAGAAAATTATTTTCAATGAATATAGATCATTTTTTCAAGGGAAAGAGAGAAACGATATGTGTGATAAGAAGTAAGAAGAGTCAACTATATTTCCTAGGAAAGAGTTTAAAGAATAATTTCATTGTTTTATAATGATTTTTGGATATCGATAATATATTAAAAAGCTGTTTGCGTAGAGTCTTGAAATCTATGCAAACAGCTTTTTATTTATATAGGAAAGAAATAGATTAATATGTTTTTGTAAGTTGCAATAAAAATATTAAATTAGCTCATTTGCACTAAAGGCTCAATTTTCGCCATAAATGATTGATGAAGTGCTTCCACACCTGTTACTAAATGAAGGCGGTCAATAACGACAGACACTTTAATTTCAGATGTACTTACCATTTTAATATGAATATCTTCTTCTTTTAAAGTAGTGAACATATTCGCAGCAACACCTGGATTAGATACCATACCAGATCCTACAATTGATACTTTTGCTAAATGATTTTCATGTTCTACAGACTCATAGTGAAGATCTTCTTGGTTCTGTTCCAATACTTCTAGTGTTTCTTGTAAGTCATTAGAATGGATAGAGAAGGAAAGATGAACAGTTCCTTCATTTGTAATACTTTGAATAATAATATCTACATTAATATGTGCGTTAGCTAACGTAGAGAAAATTATTGAAAGTGAACCTTGTTCCAATCCTTTCACTGTGACACGTGTAATATTATCTTCAAAAGCAATACCTTTAACGATTGATTGTTGTTCCATGTTACATTCTCCTTTTACAATTGTTCCGTTTTCTTGTTCCATACTTGAGCGAACTTCTAAAACGACATGATGATTTTTGGCAAATTCAACAGCACGTGGATGTAATACGCCGGCGCCGAGGTTTGCCAGTTCTAACATTTCATCATAAGAAATTTCATCTAATTTGTAAGCTGTCTTTACAACTCGTGGATCCGTCGTGTATACGCCTGTTACATCCGTATAAATATCACATTTTTTCGCTTTTAGTGCCGCTGCTAATGCAACAGCTGTCGTATCAGAGCCACCACGTCCAAGCGTTGTAATTTCATTTTTTTCACTGATTCCTTGGAAACCAGCTACGATAACAATCGTGCCTTCAGTAAGATAAGACTGAATACGCTCAACGTTAATGTCAGTAATCCGTGCACTACTGTGTACAGATTCTGTCGTAATACCAGCTTGCCATCCTGTTAATGAAATTGCGTTATAACCTTTTGCTTGTAGTACCATTGTTAATAATGAAATAGTTACTTGTTCTCCTGTAGATAGAAGCATATCCATTTCACGTTTACTCGGATTTTCCGCAATAGCGTTAGCAAGTGCTACAAGTTCATCTGTGCTTTTCCCCATTGCTGAAACGACAGAGACGATACTATGTCCTCGTTCATATTCTTCAATAATTAAATTTGCCACATGTTGAATGCGCTCAACACTTCCGACAGAAGTACCACCAAATTTTTGTACAATCGTTTCCATTACGAATTCCTTCTTTCGTCCATTTTTAAGAATAGATTAGGACATATATAAATCCCAATATTCCTGTAGTTACCAGAGAGAAAAACAAAAAACACCATCTCAAATAAGTGAGGATGGTGCTGTTACAGGAAAAGGGAAACAGAAAACGGAGCTAATAAAAAAACCGCCAAAAAAGGAATACCATGAAAATGATATCTCTTTTTTGTAGATAGCTCTTCATACGTACATGTCTGTACATATGACAGTTCTGTTTCTATTCGAAAACAGCCCCAATTGATAAATGCAGAGAAATTTATCAATTTCGGCAACACTTCCTTTCATCCAATTTCATAGACATCTCTGTGTCTCCATTAGAATACTCATAAGTATTGCAACCTCTATCTCACGTTTTAGGCGAGAGTGTTTGATTTATGAAGTTGTTGGTAACATTTGTTTTATAATAATTTAAATTATTCAGGGAATCAAGTGTTTTATATGTATTTTCAAAATTCTTTCTTTTTAGAGATAAAGTTTGTGAAAAATGTAGCAAAATACATATATTACATGTACATTAAAAATATAGAGTGTAGGAGGTCGGAGTATGAAAAGAAAAAGGCCTATTTATGTTGCAACAGAAATGAAAACGACAATAGAGAAATTATGGGAATATACGCAAGAACCAGACCTACATACAGAATGGGATGCTCGTTTTACTGAAATTTCGTATTTAGAGAAAAAAGAGGGAGAACCACAGAAGTTTTTATATAAAACAAAGATAGGATTTGGGCTTGAAATAGGCGGAGAAGGGGAATCGATAGGTGAAATAAGAAAAGAAACTGGTGAACGGATTTCTTCTTTGAAATTTTGGACAGACAATACATTATCACTTATACGAATAGGGCGTGGTTATTGGAAGTATACACCGCATAAAGAGTGTATTCATTTTGAAACGCAATATGATTATGATACGAGATATGGTCGTATAGGAAATGTGATTGATTCATATATGTTTCGTCCATTATTAGGTTGGGCGACTGCTTGGAGTTTTGATGCTCTCAAATTATGGTTGGAAAAAGGTTTGCATCCTAGTTTGCTAATTAGAAGAACGATGACGTATTGGCTCGTTTGTTTTTTATTTGCTTTTGTATGGATATATCAAGGGATAGTGCCAAAACTACTGTTTACTCATTCAGAGGAAGTAAAGATGCTTTCTTTATTAATCGGTTCAAATGAAAGTAGTGTATGTATACTTAAAATAATTGGGGTGTTAGAAATAATTTTCGGTGTCGTATGGCTGTTGCCAATAATAAAACGAAAATTATTTATACTGCATATTATTGTATTACTAGTTTTAACGTTAGCGGCAGGATTTACGAATATCGCAAGCTTTACAGGGCCGTTTAATCCGATTACATTAAATGTTCTTCTAATGGGGTTATCAATTGTCGGTTATATAAATAGTTTCGATTTACCAAGCGCGAAAAATTGCAAGAGGGCGAGAAAGGGACAAGTGTATGGCTAATATGTATGAACGATTATTAGGGGATACCTATAAAAATCTTCATCCTGAATTGCAGAAGCGTTATGCGATTACAGAAGAGAATAGTTTTACAGGGGAAGGAAAGATGGATGAAATTTACGGTGGCTCTTTTTTCGTAAAATTTATATTGAAAATTGCATCGAAGTTTCGAATGTTTTTCTCGGAACGAGGAGAGGAAATTCCATTTACGATACAAAACATAGCTGAGCGAGATGAATATGGACAAGAATTAGTAAGGTGGAACCGTACTTTTTATTTTCATAATAAGAAAAGATATTTTAACGCAGTTATGCAATTGGATGAAAACGAAAATGAAATTGTAGATTATTTTGGCGAACCACATTTACTCGTTTCTACACTGCATTTTCATATCGATGAGTTAGGGGCAATGCATATTTCTTCAAAGGAACAATGGTTTTATATGTTTGGAAGAAAAATGCCGTTACCAAAATTTTTGTATGGTGAGGCAAAAATTGTTGAAAGTTATGATGAAACACTTAAGTGTTTTCGAATTCATGTACAAGTACGAAACCCGTTAATTGGTTCGCTTTTTTCATACAAGGGAACATTTGTAGAAAGGGAATAAACGATATGAAAAATATAATATTTGGGCTTGCTTGTTATGTTGTTTTTCTAATATGTGAGTGGTCGAATATAAATCCTGTTGAAGCAATTATATTATTATCTGTTTTATTATTTATACCGATGTCTTTTTGTATTATTGATAAAAGAACAAGAAATGGATCGTATTTATTATTTTATAAATTCGTATCGTTTTTATATCCAATCGCAGCAATTTACGCAATGCTAGCTTTCGTCACAAATCACTATTTATTTGCGCTAGTTTGGTTTGTATATACAGGAATTGTTGCGTTATTTGGTGTAAGTAGATTGCTAGAAAGAGGATGGAAGCCGTTAGAGGAGACCGTCATAGATAGTGCGTTTATTTATTTGTTTTTAGGTGGTTTTTGGTTTTTTGCTTCAGTAGCAAAACTTTCAATTATGCATTTTAGCTCTGACATTGTTTTACTCACAGCTGCACATTTTCATTATTCGGCGTTTTTATTGCCATTATCAGCTGGTTTAATAGGGAGAAAAAGAGAAAAGAGAAGTAAAGTGTATGATGCTATTATGTTTATCATCATGATTTCACCTATGACAGTTGCAATAGGAATTACATATTTGAGGATATTTGAATTTTTTGCAGTTGTGATATATTTATGTGCTATTTATGGATATGGTATTTACGTTTGGAAAGCGAAATTTAATGCTATTCGTGCAAAGGTTCTCTTAATCATTTCGTCTAGTACGCTCATGGTTACAATTATGTTCTCACTCATATATTCATACGGAAATTTAAAACAAGTACTGACGATTACAATTGCTCAAATGGTTTGGATTCACGGTGTGGTAAATGGTATTGGAGTAGCATTACCAGCATTTGTAGGTTGGATGATTGAAAAGAGTGCTCCAAATTATAAGTACTATGGGAAACCAATGAGTAGATTAAGAGGAAGCGTGAGAATTGGTGGGACATTTTTACAGAATGGAAATTTAGTAGATAGTAAGGAATACAACGGTTTAGTTGATAAAATAAATGATTTTCATAGTGAGTCATTTGACGTGACGAAGGTTCCTTTAAGTATAATTCGTTTTTATGAAAATACAGCAGCGTATGAGTTACAATCGAATATTAAATGGGCTCGTTGGTTCCGTCCATTTGCATTTTGTTATACGAAAATGAGTAAACGAGTAGGACAAATACATTTAGGGATGGGCGATAAGTGGGAAACAATGTATGGTTCTATCATAGGTGTAAATGATGAGAAAGATGGGAGAGAGAATGTAAGGGCTTGGCTAAGGGAAAATGAAGCAGGAGAGTCTATTTTTTTGGCTCTGTATTCAAAACATACGCATAAGAACGAGACATATATGAATATTGCATTGCCTTTACCTTATTCGAATATGACAGGTATTTTAAAAGTATGTAATGATAGCAATGATTTAATCATTACTAGTAAGTTGAGAGAAAATAGTAAGGGAGATGAGGGGATTTATTTACATACTGGTTTCTTTACAATCCGTTTACCGTTAACAGAGATTTTTATCATTAAAGAGGGAAAGGGTCACATGCTAACTGCTCACCATAAAATGTGGATATTCGGAGTTAAGTTTTTAGAAATTGATTATGAGATTAAGAAAATAGAGGTGAAGTAAGAAAAGCTTGGAAGGATTCCAAGCTTTTTTACGTATGGGTAATTGTCATAGCGACTTGTTTATCTAAGTCTCGGTCCCAAACACGTTGAATTTCAAACGTACCTTTTTCAAAAAATAATGGGAATCTTTCTTTAAACCAATCTTGCATAGGAAGATTGAGTGCTGTATCGATTGGCACCCATACTAATTCACCCTCAGGAGGATTAATAAGAAGCTCGCCTTCAAATGAGTCGGTCCAATAGTTGAATACCATATATCGAACATGCCCCTTAGGATTTACATATTCGTCTACCCCTTTAAAAGTTAAATTAGAAACGTGTAGTCCAGTTTCTTCTTTTACTTCTCGTATAGCAGCTTGGACGATACTTTCTGGAAAATCTACTTTTCCGCCAGGAGCTATATAGCCAGGAAAGCCTCGATGATTGGGACGTTTTAAAAGTAAAATTTCATTGTTACGCTGGATCATACACATTGTATAGATCTGGTGCTCGATGTTAGGTGAATTGGAAGGCATGACCATATTTTCTCCCTTGTATTTTTTTGATAATTTTACCATAAATATAGTAGTTTCATATTATAATTTAAAATAGAATATTAATATTTTTCAGATGTTTATTATAGAGTTTATAGTTAAGTGAAAAGAGGTGAGGAAAATGCAGGGAGAAATACAAACCAAAAAAGGTTTAGGATATGTCGGAAAATTACTGTTGCCAGTCAAAGTATCACGGCATTTTAAGTTTTTGTGGATTGGACAATTGCTTTCAACTTTAGGGAGTTCTATAACAATGGTTATTTTGCCAGTCGTTGTTTACTCACTAACTGGTTCAACAGTTGTAATGGGGATGACTATGGCAATGTATATGCTACCTAATATTCTTGCTTTACCGTTTGCAGGGTTAGTTGTAGATCGAATTGATCGAGTAAAATTAATGTTATTTACGGATATAATCCGCTGTATAGTAATGCTATTACTTGCATCACTTATATTTACGGATTTGTTAACGATTAGGCTGTTATATGTCCTCGTTGCCGTATATGGACTTATGGAAGGGATATTTCAGCCAGCATATTCTGCCGTGAGGGCGAAAGTATTCGTACCTGAAATTCGCAATGCAGCTAATGCATTAACGCAAATGAGTAATCAAGGCATACGGTTAATTGGACCAGCACTTGGTGGATTAATCGTTTCAGTTGCATCTGCTGGGATAGGATTTGGATTAGATGCAGCAACGTACTTATTATCATTTTTATGTTTATTATTTTTAAAAGAAATTAAGTTTAAAAAAATAAAATCGATTGAAAAGAGTAAGGTCGATTATAAAAAGGAGTTTATGGAGGGTGTTTTAGTTTTAAAAAGTCATCCGTGGCTTTGGATTACAATCTTCGTTTTTTCTTTCGTAAATATTTGTTATGCCGGCATTATCGTCGTATTAATTCCATGGTTATTTAATATTCATTATCATTTTGAAGCTTACGTTTACGGACTGGGAATGGCATCTTCTGGTGGCGGTGCTGTAATTGCCGCATTAATATTTGGTGGGAAAGAGCGGTGGCACAAGAGAGGGTTACTGGCCTATGGAGGTGTTTTAATTAGCGGCTTCGCTCTATTAGTTATGCCTTTTATTTCTTGGGCGCCTGCTTTAATATTCTTAATGGCAATTGAAGGATTCGGTATGATGATATTTGGACTCATTTGGGAAACGAGTTTACAAGAGCTCGTACCGGAAGAAGCTTTCGGAAGAGTAGCAAGCCTTGATATGTTAGGTTCTTTTGCTTTATTGCCATTAGGATATGTAGTTGTTGGTTGGTTAGCGAATGTAATAGGCGGAGAGGTAACTATATTAATGCTAGCATTATTCGTAATCTTTACAATTGTAATAGCGCTATCTGTCCCAAGTATTCGTAAGTTTGATTAAAAATTTGGATGAATAATGAAAGGAGTTATCTTATATGGTTGTAGATTGCTTCAACGAATTTTTAGAATCGGAACTACAAGGCGAATATGTTGTAAAATAACAGGTATTTAATACGAAGAATTTTACTGTATATATTGTGACTCCTGTTGATAATAAAATAGAGTATGAACGGTTCATATTATTGAAGCATCTTTCTAATGAAGAGTCTTCTGTACATATATGGGAAACATGTATTTGCAAGAAAGCAACGAAAATGGCAATTGCAAAAGAAGTGACATAAGCAATCCAATCGGATTTCATAAAAAAAAGACTAAGCCATACTTAAAATAAGGCTTAGTCTTCATTAAATACAAATGTTTGTTTCATTTTTTTACCCTCATTTACCGGATGACCATTGTAAGAGAAATTCTTTTCTTCCCAAGTAATAACGACTTTAAAATTATGGCTATTAAAATCTAATGGAAATACCATGTAGTCAAAGCTTGTATGACTTTTTGAAATGTTTTCATCAGATGTAGTAGGTGTAAAGGTAGCTTTAGATGTAGGCGTGTTATCAAGTATTTCTACAGATACATTTGAAACATCAGTACCGATATTTTTTACGAGTAAACTATACGTATCATATACACCTTGTTTTGACCGGATTATTTGTTCGTTTGAGTTATGAGATTTATCAATTTCGATATACCATTGTTTAGACTTTAACACAATTGGTAGCGATTGAAATGTGTAAGCGCTAGCTTGCATTGGTAGTACTACACAAATAAGCACAAAGAGAGAGAATATTTTTCGTTTCATTTTTGAGAACTCCCATTCTGTAACGGATTTATTTGTTATTATCTTCTCTTTATAAGAGGATATACCATTTAATATAAGGGTGATTGTTAAGAATTATTACATTTGATTCATATGCTAATACACATCATGAAAGCTGTGAGCAATAGAAAAGGGAATATCGAGGTAGATGTAAAGTTAGAGTGAAAAACTGTGTAGAGATTCTCCTGCACAGTTTTTTGTAATATGAAAAATTTACCAAAAATATGTTAAAATAATATTATCATACAACAAGGGGGATTTGTTTTATGGAAAATGGGCATCTTGCTAAAGTAGATTTAAAGAAAAAAATTGAATCAAAATCTAAGTACAATAAGAAACTCGAAAAATATCAAAGGCGCTTATTAGCATTACAGCAAATTTTAAAAGAAGAAAAAATCGCGGTTATGCTCGTTATGGAAGGTTGGGATGCGGCAGGTAAAGGTGGAGCGATTAAAAGAGTGACGGAGCATCTTGATCCACGTGGTTTTCAAGTAACTCCAATTGGAGCACCTGCACCTCATGAAAAACGTTACCATTATTTGCAACGTTTCTGGCGGAAACTTCCTCAGTATGGGCAAATTACTATTTTTGATCGCTCATGGTACGGTCGTGTGTTAGTTGAGCGTGTGGAAGGATTTGCTACAAAGGAAGAGTGGATGAGAGCATATGATGAGATTAATGATTTTGAAAAACTATTAACAGATGACCATTACATAATAGGGAAGTTCTTCTATCATATTAGCAAAGATGAACAGTTAAAGAGGTTTAAAGATAGGGAGGATAATCCTTTGAAGAGATGGAAAATTACAGATGAAGATTGGCGTAATCGTGAAAAATGGGACGAGTATGTTGAAGTAATGGAAGAAATGTTTGAAAAAACAAATAAGCCAAATGCTAAATGGCAAATTATCGCGAGTAATGATAAATTATACGCACGTTTGAAAACATTGAAAGTGATTATTTCATTAATTGAGGATTATTTCTTAGAGCATGGTATAGAATTACCTTCTTATTATTATGAAATGAAAGAAGGTAAGGCAAAGGACTTTGAAAATAATCAAGATGTAGTTGTAAAATAGCCTAAAGTTTGAATGTGAGATATAGGAAGAGCCATCCTGGAAATTTGAGAAATCAAATTATAGGATGGTTTTTCATTTAGAAACATTTTACAATTAACAAAAAAAGGTATATAATCAATAATCATATTAACAATGTTAATATGATTATTGATTATATACTGTATGGGGGTTTTAGTTTGAAGGGAAGAGATGTTGTTTTAGGTTTATTAATGGGAAAAGAAATGTCTGGTTATGATATTAAAATTGTGTTCGAAGATGTATTTACGCATTTTTTTGATGGGAGTTTTGGAATGATTTATCCAACGTTACGACAACTAGAGAATGAGGGGAAAATAAAAAAAGAAGTTGTAATGCAAGAAGGAAAACCGAACAAGAAAATGTACTTTATTACAGATGAAGGACGTGAAGAGTTTTATCAATACATGCAAACGGACGTAGAGAAAGATGTGTTGCGTTCAGATTTTTTAATGAGGATGTATTTCGGAAATTATAGCGATGATAAGGCGATAAAAAAATGGATTGAAGACGAAATTAAACGAAAAGAAGCATATATTGCGGATCTTCGATTGAAATATGAAAAGTGGAGAGTAGGTATTACTTTCGTTGAAGAAATTTCGCTCGATGTAGGTATTGCTTCGTATAGTGCGCAAGTGGAGACGTTAAAGAGAAAATTAGAACAGTTAGAGGCAAAGGGAAATAATAAAACAGAAGAATGAAAAAAAGTTCACAATAAATAAAGGGGTAGATAAACATGGAGCAATCAAAGGGTATTAAGATTGTCTTTTTAATGTGTCTAGGTATTTTTCTTTGTATGATTGATACGACAATTATGAATATAGCTTTACCGGCCATACAATCGAGTGTAAATACTTCATTAGAAAAGATGTCTTGGGGATTAAATGTCTATACAATGACGATTGCAGTACTCGCCATTCCGCTAGGACGGATAGCTGATATTTTTGGGAAAGCAAAGATGTATATTCTTGGTCTGGTGATTTTTGGTGGTGGATCAGTACTTTGCGCTTTTGCTAATACAGGCGATTTTCTCATTTTTTCTCGTTTAATACAAAGTATTGGGGCAGCAATTTTATTTCCAACGAGTATGGTAATAGGTGTATCAGCTATGCCATTAGCAAAGAGACATGTTGCACTTGCGATTTTAGGAGTTACACAAGGATTATCAGCTGCTATGGGACCAGTAATAGGTGGAATTATTACGCAAAATTTAGGATGGAGATGGGTGTTCTTCGTTAATGTTCCGGTTTGTATAATAGGAATCGTGTTATGTTGCATCATGCTACAAATAAAAAATGAAGAACGTATTATCTCAAAAATAGATTGGATAGGACTACTATTAAGTAGCACAGCAATTTTTTCATTTACTCTCATATTAGTAAAAGGTAATACATGGGGATGGCAAAGTAATATTGCTTTGTCTTGTTATGCAATTAGCACTATTTCTCTTATTCTATTTGTTTTAGTAGAACGAAAGATTCATAACCCAATGGTGAATTTAAAGTTATTTCAAGATCGAATGTTTGTCGGAGCGTCTATCGTTGTTATATTAAGTAATTTATTTTTAATTGGAGTTACTGTATTGCTTCCAACGTTCTTGACGAAACTACAAGGTAGAACGGAAATTGAAGCGGCTTTTTTAGTGACACCTATTTCAGCAATGATATTTTTTGTCTCACCAGTTGCAGCAACTTTAATTAAAAAACTCGGAAAAGTAACTATTATTTTGTCAGGATTTCTTGTTATGGGGCTTTCCTACTATTGGTTGCAAATGATTGATGTTGATTCAACAAATATAGAAATTATTATTCCGTGTATGATATTAGGTGTTGGATATGGTTTAGTAGTGGGGCCAATTACAGTTTTAAGTGCGTCTTCCTTTGAAGGAGAATTATTAACTGCTTCTCAAAGTGTTGTATCAATGTTACGACAAGTTGGAATTGTATTGGCGGTCGCAATATTTGTCTCTAACTTAACTCACAATTTAACTGTAAATAAAGAAAATGTATATCGTTATGCAGAAGAAAAGGTGCGTAATATTCATGTGAATAGTGCTGAGCAAACTGAAATTTTACAAATGACTAAAGAAAAAATACAGAATCAAAGTTTAGAGTCAAATATAAATAAGAAACAAAATGCAATGATAATGGGATTAAGTAAAGAGAAAAAGGAAGAATTGATTCGCGACAAGACGGATGAAATATTAAGAGAAGTTCCAGTAGAATATAGAGATGTAAAAAGAGAAGAAGTTATGAGGCAAGTGACAAAAGAAGTTGAAAAACAAGAAGAAAGTATAAAGAAAGAGGTACTCACATTTTCGAATGATGTGAATCATTATGCCAAGAATCAGATGGCTATGAGTTTTACAGATTTATATACAGCAAGTGTGCCAATTATTTTAATTTGTGCTTTCGTAAGTTTGTTGTTTTGGGAAGGGAAAGATTTGAGTAAAAAGAGAAGGGGAAGATTAGTGGAAGAAGCGTAAAGAAAAACAGGCTATAGCAGCCTGTTTTTTCATTGTTTTCTCCTTGTATATTGTGAATAGCAGTATTTTTAATGTAGCATGGGATAAGTCGAGTATGATTAGAAAGTTTTTTAGAATGAAAGGAACGAATCGAAATTGCCATTGAATATGCAACGTTAAACATAGTACATTAACAAGAGGGCTTAACTTTAAAAGGAGGATGGGGAATTGCTATATAAGGCAGGGGCTTTAATAGATAATCATGTGTACACAGAAGAAGAGCAACAAAAATTATACAAACGAACGTTAATAATCGTCAGCATTTCACAAATGTTTGGCGGTGCAGGACTAGCTGCTGGTATTACAGTGGGAGCACTTCTTGCGCAGCAAATGCTTGGAACAGATGCATTTGCAGGATTACCGACTGCTATGTTTACATTGGGATCGGCATTAGCAGCCTTCATAGTAGGGAAGCTTTCGCAACGATATGGACGCCGGATAGGTCTTGCAACAGGGTTTATAGTAGGTGGATTTGGAGCAATTGGTGTTGTAATGGCAGCTTTAACAAATAGCATTATTCTTTTACTTATTTCTTTACTCATATATGGTGCAGGTACAGCGACGAATCTACAAGCTCGTTATGCTGGTACCGATTTAGCAGATAAGAGACAACGAGCAACTGCTATTAGTATTACGATGGTTATGACGACTTTCGGTGCAGTTGCAGGACCGAACTTAGTAGGCGTAATGGGAGATTTTGCCCATTCAATCGGAATTCCTAACCTTGCAGGTCCGTTTATATTATCAGCAGCGGCATTTATACTGGCGGGTCTTGTCCTTTTTATTATGCTTCGTCCAGATCCATTAATTATTGCTAACATAATAGAAACATATAAACGAGAACATACATATAAAGGGCAACCAGTAACAGAAGAAGTGAAAGAAAACAAACGAGGTATTACAGTTGGAGCAATCGTTATGATACTTACTCAAATAGTGATGGTTGCGATTATGACGATGACGCCAGTTCATATGGGGCATCATGGTCATGGTTTAAGTGCAGTAGGGCTTGTAATTGGTTTTCATGTAGGTGCAATGTATCTTCCGTCTCTCGTTACAGGAATGTTAATTGATAAAATCGGACGAACTACGATGAGTATAGCTGGTGGAATAATTTTATTAGCGGCGGGTGTCATAGCTGCGATGGCGCCGAGTGATTCTTTACTATTATTAATTGTTGCTCTGTCTTTACTTGGGTTAGGTTGGAACCTCGGTTTAATAAGTGGCACAGCTCAAATTGTTGATGCAACTATACCTTCTACACGTGCAAAAACACAAGGCAAAATAGATGTATTTGTTGCGTTAGCTGGGGCTTCTGGTGGAGCGATGTCAGGTATGATAGTAGCGAATTCCAGTTATGCCGCATTATCATTAGCGGGAGGAGTGCTAGCATTATTGCTTATTCCTATTGTGATATGGTCTCGAAAAGGGGCGAGAAATTAAATGAGAAAGAGGTTCTAGTTACTAATTAGAACCTCTTTTTCAATACTTAACTTAAATCCCATTCCACAATAAGCCCTAAATGCGTAAGTCCACCGCCAAATCCGTATAGCAAAAGTGTATCTCCGTTATTTAATCTTCCTTTTTTTCTAGCTAAATCTAAAGCGAGTGGAATAGAGACGGAAGATGTATTCCCCATATCTTCCACACTCGTTAATGTTTTTTGAATAGATATTTTTGATTTTTCGCAAATAGATTCAATCATTCTTAAGTTAGCACTATGTGGTATGAACCAGTCTATATCATCTATTTGCAAATTTGCAGTATGTAATAGTTCTTTTATGCCGTATGGTACTGTTCGTACAGCCCATTTATATACTTCTCTTCCGTTTTGAACGATTTTTTCATTTGTTTGTAGTGGTGTGCCATTCATAGTGGTAGATAAGTTTGTTCTGTATAGATGAATACCACCGTCACCGTTTGTTCCCATGTGAGCAGCAATAAAGCTTGGTTTGTTTTCATCTCTTTCTAATAAAATAGCTCCAGCGCCATCACCGAACAAAATACAGGTCGTTCTATCGGTGTAATCAGTAACTTTAGATAATGTCTCTGTCGCTATGACGAGTACTTTTTGATGTGATCCAGAAGTGATTAAGCTATTACCGACATGCAGTCCGTATGTGAAACCAGCGCAAGTCGCATTTAAATCAAAAGCTAGTGTATGAGGTATGTTGAAGTATTGTTGTATTTGGCAAGCGACACTAGGAAAAACATAGTCAGCAGTAGTTGTAGCAACGATGATACAGTCAATATCTTCTAAGTTTTTCTTATATGTTGTACACAAATTTTCGACTGCTTTAATGGCTAAGTGTGAGGAGTATTCGTCTTCGTTAGCAATTCTTCTTTCTTTCATGCCTGTTCTTTGCACAATCCATTCATCATTCGTATGGACCATTTTTTCTAAATCGTTATTAGACAATATTTGATTTGGAACATAAGTACCAATTGCGGTAATACGAGATTTAGAATTCATAGGGACATCTCCTAACTTATTTTTATAACATGATACTAATATCAGGTTATAAAAATGTCAATAAAGACTTTTATTGTATGGAAACGATACCGTTTAATTTACTCTAGAGGAATTTGACGAGTAGCGTAAAAATAATATACGAGAAGCTTTTGAAATTGATAATGAAGGGAGTGGGGCTCCTTGAAAAGAATTTTGCGCATGTTGCCTGTTGTCATTATTTGTAGCTTTATTCTTATTATTTTTCCAGAGAAATCTCATGCCTGTGATTGTATTAATGTAACAGCAGAAGATGCATTTCAAAAAAATGATGTAGTGTTTGAGGGGAAAGTAATTGAGATTGGAAGGAAAGAAGGGATTGGGATTGAAGTATTATTTGAAGTGAAGAAAATATGGAAAGGGACAACTTCTTCGCAAATTATCGTATATACAAATGGTGGTGATTGTGTGTTTCACTTTGTAGAGGGAGGAGAGTACTTAGTGTTTTCTTCTCAAAGGGGATCAGAAAAACAATTACACACACATAGTTGTAGTGGAACGAAGAGATTGGATGAGGCAGGGGTGGACAAAGCGGCTTTAAGTCATATTGCAAAAGAGTCTGTTCCGACGAAGAAAGTGAATTTAAAAGGTGGAATGGTGAGTGGTTTCAGTTGGTGGCAAGTTGCTATCATATCCATAGGTCTGCTATTGATCATTGCTGTTGTTAGTTTTTTTGTGAGAAGAACACGCAAAAAATGACGATTAAAGTAAAAATATAAAGATTTTCTTTCTGTTTCTATAGGGGGGTTAACCTTGTGAAAGCGAATTACTTATGCTACACTTTATATAACTTAAAATGAACGGAGGGGCTTCCTTTGATCTTAATCAGATTACGTCTCAATACTTTGTGCCGATAATTGAATAGCGCTCAAAGGCTCTGTCTGTGTACAGAGTGAACGGGATTGGTCTGCCTATTTTAAAGGAACCCTTTATTAAGCTTATATGTGAAAAAGAGGGAGGGACGAATACGCCCTCTTTTTGTTTTGCCTTTAAAATTAGATTGGGATCGTATAGGTGAACACTTGTTGTGGATTCGTATATGATCTTGAGACTTATTGACTATGAGATAGGATGAAAGTATAACTTTCTTCTATTTCTTTGGTGAACCCTTATCCGTTTACGAAAACACAGGCAGCGACCTGTGTTTTTTATTTTACGTAATCGAAATGGAGGAATAAATATATGGAAGAATTATTACAAAGAGCAGTTTTAGTTGGAGTGAATTTAGGAAATGAAGATGATTTTATATATTCTATGGAAGAGTTAACGAATCTTGCAGAAGCTTGTGATGTAGAGGTAATCGGGCAAGTGACGCAAAATTTACAACGAGTAAATCCATCACATTATATTGGAAAAGGAAAGATTGAAGAAGTAGCAGCCTATGTAAATGAAGTAGATGCGAATATGGTAATCTTTAATGACGAATTATCTCCTTCACAAATTCGAAATTTAGAGGAAGATTTAGACTGTAAAGTTATTGATCGTACCATTTTAATTTTAGATATTTTTGCGCAACGTGCGAAAACGAAAGAAGCGCAGCTGCAAGTAGAAGTAGCGCATCTTCAGTATATGATGCCTCGTTTAATCGGTCTTCGTGAATCATTAGGAAGACAGAGCGGCGGCGTTGGTACGAAAAATAAAGGTGTCGGTGAGAAGAAATTAGAGTTAGATCGTCGTAAAATTGAAGAGCAAATTTCAGTTTTAAATAAAGATTTAGAAGCGCTTGTTGCTCAGCGTCAAACGCAGCGAAAGCAACGTAAGAAAAATGAAGTACCAGTTGTAGCATTAGTAGGCTATACGAACGCAGGAAAATCAACGACGATGAATGCAATGCTGGAAATTTATAATGGTACGGAAGAAAAACAAGTATTTGAAAAAGATATGTTATTCGCGACATTAGAAACATCTGTACGAAATATTGATTTACCAGATAATAAATCATTTTTATTAACGGATACGGTTGGATTTGTAAGTAAATTACCACATCATCTTGTGAAAGCGTTCCGTTCAACGTTAGAAGAAGTAGCAGAAGCAGACTTACTTATTCACGTTGTAGATTACGCAAATCCAAATTATGAACAATTAATTGATATTACAAATGAAACGTTAAAGAAAATTGGAGTAGAAAATATTCCAACGATATATGCATATAACAAATCAGATATGATAGATGTTGAAATTCCAAAAGTACAAGAAGACCGCGTGTATTTATCTGCGAAGAAGCATGTTGGAATTGAAGAGCTTGTAGAAATGATTCGCTCGTATATTTATAAAGAGTATACGAAGTGTGAAATGTTAATTCCATATGACCAAGGACAGGTAGTTTCGTATTTCAACAATCATGCGCACGTTTTATCTACGAGTTATGAGAACGAAGGTACAAAAATTGAACTAGAATGTAAGACGAGTGATTACGAAAAGTATAAGCGTTTTGCGATTTAATTTGAGAGGCAACCCAGTATGTGATTGGGTTGCCTTTTTCTGTAATGTTTTACCGCTGAAAGTTACAAGGATGCAAGCCAATGACGGAAGTTAAGTTATATTTCTGGAAAAAGAAATGAAAGCAGTATAGAATGGAAATGTTTCAAAAGTCAGAATTTATTACACCTACTTTAATAAATATTTTGTACAGAAAGGGGAGATTCACATATGCAGGCAGTTTCACAAAAAAAAACTGTAGAAACACCGACAATATACCGAATATTATTTGCGATTAGCTTCGGACATTTTTTAAATGATTCGATGCAAGCAGTTGTGCCGGCGTTGTTTCCTATTTTGGAAAAAACGATGAATTTATCCTATATGCAAGTAGGGTGGATTGCGTTTGCGTTAAATATGACGTCATCGATTATGCAACCGGTGTTTGGTATGTATTCAGATAAGAAGCCGTCACCATTTTTATTACCACTCGGCATGTTTTCGAGTATGCTTGGAATGATTGGACTCGCGTTTGCACCAAACTTTATTATTGTTATTATTTCTGTTTTATTTATTGGCTTAGGTTCTGCAGTCTTTCATCCAGAAGGCGCTCGTGTTGCGTATATGGCGGCAGGTGCAAAACGAGGGTTAGCGCAAGCGATTTATCAAGTTGGGGGAAACACGGGGAATTCCTTAGCTCCCATTTTTACAGCGCTAATTTTCGTTCCGCTTGGTCAAATTGGTTCTTTAGGTTTTACAGCATTTGCAGCAGTAGGAATTATATTATTAATTTTCGTATCGAATTGGTACAAAAATGAATTAGCAACCGGCGCTGTAAGAAGGAAGAAGAGAGCTGCACTTGAGGCGGAAAATGCAATTGTAAGTACACACATTAAATTCGTTATTATACTTCTTGTTTTTCTTACTTTTGTGCGCTCTTGGTACGGTGCCGGTATCGGGAATTTCTATCAATTTTACTTAATTGAGCATTATGATTTATCTATAAAAAATGCCCAGTATTTCGTATTCGCATTTATGATTGCTGGTGTGTTAGGAACTTTCTTCGGAGGACCGTTAGCAGATCGATTTGGTAAGAAAAACATCATCGTATTTTCAATGTTAGGTTCAGCGCCACTTGCACTGTTATTACCACATGTCTCACTTGTGTGGGTCGTACCCTTATTTTTATGTATCGGTTTTATTAGTTCAAGTAGTTTTAGTGTAATTGTTGTATACGCGCAAGAGCTTGTTCCGGGAAAAGTAGGGATGGTATCAGGTCTAATTGTAGGTCTTGCGTTCGGCCTTGGTGCTCTAGGTGCTGTAGTACTAGGAAAGTTAGCTGATATATATAGCCTTCAGTTCATTATGATATTATGTAGTTGTTTACCGTTAATTGGACTTACTTCATGGTTATTACCAAGTGATAAGAAAACGATAGAATAGGGGATGTACTATGAAATTATGTGAAAACGTAACAGAATTAATAGGAGATACACCTGTCGTCCGATTATCTAAATTTATTCCGGAAGACGCAGCGGATGTGTATGTGAAACTAGAAATGTTTAACCCATCACGTAGTGTGAAAGACCGTGCTGCTTATAATTTACTTCATGTTGCAGAAGAAAATGGTCTCATTAAACCAGGGGATACAATTATTGAACCGACAAGTGGGAATACAGGAATTGGTTTAGCGATGAACGCAGCTGCTAAAGGGTATAAAGCGATTTTAATTATGCCAGACAATATGTCAAAAGAGCGTATTAATTTATTGAAAGCATACGGGGCAGAAGTAGTTTTAACACCAGCAGAACAAAGAATGCCAGGAGCAATTGCGAAGGCGTTAGAACTGCAAAAACAAATACCGAATAGTTTTATCCCGCAACAATTTGAAAATCCAGCTAATCCGAATATTCACCGTTATACGACTGCACTTGAAATTTACGAACAAATGGATGGAGAGCTTGATGCTTTTGTTGCAACGGCAGGAACAGGCGGAACGATTACAGGGACTGGTGAAACGTTAAAAGAGAAATTACCCAACTTATATATTGCAGTAGTGGAACCGAAAGGATCTCCCGTTTTATCAGGTGGTGTACCAGGTCCTCATAAACTAGTAGGAACAAGTCCAGGATTTATTCCGAAAAACTTAAATACAGAAGTGTATAACGAAATTATTCAAATTGCAGACGAAGAGGCTTTAACGACAATGAGAAACTTAGCTAGACAAGAAGGCTTATTAGTAGGGCCGTCTTCAGGAGCTTCTGTGTACGCAGCAATTATGATAGCGAAGCGCCTAGGCGCTGGTAAAAAAGTTTTATGTATTGCACCTGATACTGGTGAACGTTATTTGAGTATGGGGTTATTTGAATAAAAATGATAGAAACCCCTTAATGGTGAAATAGAGCTATTAAGGGGTTTGTTTTAGGGGATTAAGAGGGGGAAAGCACGATGAAACTATTAAAACCAACGCATAAATATAGTGAACAAATTATAGAGTATCGGGAGGCTTTTTTACATGCAGGAGAACAACCACACGGTAGTAGCTCTTTACAAAATTTTGATTCCCTAGCTGAATGGTTTGAAAAAGTGAGTATACAAGAAGTAGGAGAAAACTTACAAGCGAATCGAGTGCCATCTAGTCAGTTTTTAAGTTTTGAAAAAGGGGAACTTATAGGTTTTGTGAATATTAGACATAGATTAAATCCAGAATTATTACGGGAAAGCGGTCATATTGGATATAGTGTCCATCCGAATAAACGTCGCCACGGTTACGCTACGAAACAACTAAAGCTTGCATTAACTGAAGCGCAAAGATTAGGATTGCAGAAAGTATTAATAACTTGCGATAAATCCAATATCGGTTCTGCTAAAACGATTCAAAAGGTTGGCGGTGTGTTAGAAAATGAGGTAGTTTCTTCTCGTACTGGTGAAGTTGTTCAGCGTTATTGGGTAGAAATTTGATTAAGTGTGAATTTGAAAAGGTAATATAATATGCAATATCGAAATAGATAAATGAAGAGTAAGGGGAGTACTGCAGTTTTAGGGGGGAATGAAATGGGATTAAGAGAGAAAGCGATAGAAATGTCGGAGATTTATAGAAAAAACCCGAAAATCGAAGCTATTATTTTAGCAGGTTCAGTAGCTAGAAAATTAGAGGATGAACATTCAGATATTGAATTACATATTTTATGGTCGGAACCACCAGAGGATGAGGATCGTAAAGAGCCTATTAATCATATTGGTGGAAAAATTTTATCATATTATCCTTACGAGGAAGAAGAATGGTCGGAGACGTATTTGACGAAAGAAGGAATTAAACTAGAGATTAGTAATTTTTTAACAGTGACCGTAGAAAAAATTATTTCAGAAGTTGTAGAGCGGTATGATATCAATTATGAGAAACAATGTATTGTATCATCCATTCATGATGGTGTGAGTTTGTATGGAGAAGTGAAAGTACATACTCTAAAAGATAGAGTTGAAGCGTATCCAGAAGAATTGGCGCAAAAAATGATTGCAGAAAACCTTTGGTTAAGCAATCGTTGGCATAATCGAGAGGCTCTTTTAAAACGAAAAGATTGGCTTATGCTATATGATGTTATTTGTGAAGTTCAAAGAAATATATTTGGAGTCTTATTTGGTCTGAACCGCATGTACGTGCATCATCCTGCATTTAAATGGATGCCATATAATGTGGAACGAATGGGGATTAAGCCTGAAAATTTATATGAGCGTATGGCGAATATTTTAATAGGACATCCAGAGAATAGTGTGAAAGAGTTAGAATTGTTAATGGGAGAGGTATTACATTTAGTAAAACAATATACTCCAGAATTAAATATTGCGGAGCAACAAAAACGCATTCAATATGCAAAGTAAAAACAAAAGATGTAACAACGAGTTACATCTTTTGTTTTTTTATTTTACTAATTTTCCTAGTACAGGTAAACGTTGAATACGATTACCAAGAATATGTGAAGCGAGTCCACTCGTTAATACGAATAAAAGGTAAACAAGCCCTCCTGCCGCACCACATATAAATACAATGAGCAGTGATTCGATATAAGATTGGCCAGGAATAATCCAGCTTATAATTGCTTTTAATGCAATTACAACAGCAGACATTGCTGCGGAGTATATCGTAATAAGAAATACTGTTTTCACCGTTTCACCAATTTTAAATTTCGCAAACTTAATGATGCAATACAACATAATAATATTCGAAACGAGGTATCCGAGAATTGTTCCAAGTACAGCACCGTGTCCACCGAATAAGTGTAAAAGTGGTATGTTTACTACAATCTTCACAAGAATACCGATTGAGAATGCAATCATTGTTTTTCTTTGATAATCAATGCCTTGTAATATAGCTGCAGAAACTGTGAAAATCGCACCTAATATAGCAGAAGGTGCAAATGAAATTAAATATTGTGATCCATCAAGTGCAATTTTAGGATCTACATAAATCATTCGAAATGCATCGTAAGCAATGCTAGCAAGACCAAATGCAGCTGGGATAGTGAAGAATAACAATACTTGGAATATCTTTGAAATTTGTTCTTGTAATTCTTCTAGTTTTCCGCTTGTAAATGATTTCGTTATAGCCGGAATAATTGTTAATGAGAATCCAGTTGCAAGTGAAGCCGGAATCATAATTAACTTTTGTGCATAGTTCGTTATATAAGCGAAAACTGCATTCGCGGTTTCTAAAGGCTCTCCCATCGCTCTAAGGACATCAGCTACGGTATATTGATCTACTAACGTATAGAGTGGAATTGCAATACCCACAAATACAATTGGGATTGCATATCGAAGTAATTCCATATAAATATTTCGTAATGGAATATCGGATGCCCTTGACTTTAATTCACCTTCAGGAGGCTTTAATCCGTTATACTTTTTCCAGTACAGCATTAAAATAGAGACGCTGGCAAGTGCCCCGATAACAGCACCGAATGTAGCAACTGCAACAGAAGAAGCTACTGAACCTCCTAATAGTTTTGAGACGATAAAACTACCAACTAAAATGAAAACGACACGTGCGATTTGTTCTACGACTTGAGAAACAGCACTTGGTTTCATATGTTGAAAACCTTGGAAATAACCACGTGTAACACTCATAGCTGGTACGATAATAAGCGCGAAGCTTAATGCTCGCATTGTAAGTGTTACGTCTGCGATAAATTGTGGATCTGGTGTTTTCGAGCGAATAATAAATTGTGATATGTACGGTGCTCCAATAAATAAAGTTAAAAATCCTAAAAAGCCCATAAACATCATTAATTTTACGCTCGAGTTATACAATTTTTTACTTGTACTATAATCACCAAGTGCATTATGTTTTGCAACAAATTTTGAGACGGCAATAGGAATACCAGCTGTTGAAAAGCTTAATAAAATACCGTACCAAGAGTATGCGTATCCATATAAAGCGACCCCTTGCGTTCCAACTAATAATTGAAAGGGGAAAAAGTATATAAAACCTAAAATTCGTGAAATCATTGTTGCACCACTTAATAAAGCGGTACCTTTTAAAACTTTTGAAGTAGACAAAATTCTTTCCTCCTACTCGTGCTGTCTTGCATTTATCGTATACTACTATAAACCTGCTAGAGAAGTTAATACAGTATAAACCATAAATGTTCTAATACTATTCATACAAAAGTCATATTTTGAATCTTTAAATAGAATGTAATGCATAAAAATTCAAAATATAAGTTGACACTATTTTTAATATATGATA